>Ga0182015_10000573_pt1 | contig 52699 bp, 33 predicted proteins | sample 712P3MmetaG_FD_120478 | JGI IMG/M metagenome (GOLD analysis project Ga0182015, IMG submission 120478) | Permafrost microbial communities from Stordalen Mire, Sweden - 712P3M metaG | ecosystem: Environmental > Terrestrial > Soil > Wetlands > Permafrost | place: Sweden: Stordalen | collected...
AATTCTGCGCATGGAGACCGGGCTGGCAAAGGCTTCATGGACGCAGGTCGAGCGCCGCGACCCATACAAATTAAAGAACAAAATGAAGCTCGGGGACTTGGAGCAGTTGGCTCCGAATTTCGATTGGCAGACCTACTATCGCGCGTTGCAATATCCGCCGATTGAGATTCTCAACGTGGACGCACCCGCGTTCTATAAACAGATGAACGCGGAATTAGCCAGTGAACCGTTGCAGAACTGGAAAAACTATCTGCGCTTTCATGTCGCTGACCAGTATTCGCCTTTCTTGTCGGCAAACTTCGTGCAGGAAAATTTTGAGTTCTACCGAAAGTACCTGCGCGGAGCGAAAGAGATGCAGCCGCGCTGGCGGCGCTGCGTGCAACATACGGATTACAATCTCGGCGAGGCGTTGGGCCAGGTCTATGTGAGCCGCGTATTCTCGCCCGAGTTGAAGGCAAGTACGCTCGACATGGTGGATCGTATCGAAGCGGCCATGGGACAACGAATTCGTCAGCTCGACTGGATGAGTCCGGAGACTAAGCAACAAGCGTTGGTCAAGCTGGCCGGGATTCGCAACAAGATTGGCTATCCCGACAAGTGGCGCGACTATAGCTCTCTCACCATTGTTCATGACGACCTTGCGGGAAACATCCGACGAGGTGGCGAGTTCGAACTGCATCGCCAGATCAACAAGATTGGCAAGCCGGTCGATCGCGGCGAGTGGGAGATTTCGCCGGCTACCGTCGACGCTTACTACAACCCGCAAATGAATGACATCAATTTTCCCGCGGGCGTGCTGCAGCCTCCGCTATACGACGCAAAAATGGACGATGCTCCCAACTACGGTGACACTGGCGGCACCATCGGTCACGAACTGACTCACGGCTTTGACGACGAAGGCAGCCAGTTCGATGCCAAAGGCAATCTGAAGAACTGGTGGACCAAAGAAGATCGGGAAAAGTTCGATGTGCGCACCAAGTGCGTCGCCGATCAATATTCGTCTTACGTAATGGTCGATGACGTCCACATCAATGGAGAACTTACGCTGGGCGAAAATGTGGCCGACCTGGGCGGCGAGATTCTGGCCTGGATGGCGTGGAAAGACGCGACCAAGGATAAGAATCTTCTTCCCATTGACGGACTCACTCCCGAGCAGCGTTTCTTTGTCGGCTTTGCACAGTGGGACTGCGCGAATATGCGTGATGAGGACCTGCGAGTGCGCGCCATAACCGATCCGCATTCGCCTGCGCAATACCGCATCAATGGCGTGGTAGTGAATATGCCGGAGTTCACTCACGCATTTTCATGCAAAGCGGGTCAGCCCATGGTGAGCCCGCCGGACAAGGTTTGCAAAGTCTGGTGATGGCGGGAAGAACCGAACGGCCACTGATGTAATTTTTGAAATCAATTTCCGCGGCAGCGGACAGAAGTGTCCGCTCTACACAATGAATGCGTGGAGCCTTGGTTGGGAGTCGCTCGCGAGCGAGCGACTCCGCAACCTCAAGATGACACGCAGTCTTTAAAACATGTACTTCAAGGAGAACTGAATCAGCCGCGGCGTGCCATTCGTTTGGTTGATCTCGCCTACTGCGCTGGTCCCGTTCGCATTGGTAGCTTCCACGTTCGCATTCCCGGTAAACAACGGATTCTGGAATGACGGGTGGTTGAACAGATTAAACACCTCGGTGCGGAAGCGCAGGCTCTGTCGTTCGCCCAACTTAAATGTCTTGCCCAGCGAGAAGTCGACATTCACCTGGTTCGGGCCGATTATGCAATTACGCGGGGAGTCGCCGAAACCGGTAGTCCCATCCGGACCGATAACCGGGTCTGGCAGATAGGCTGCGGGTTTAACCCAATTTGCAATCTTGGTGGCGAGGCTACCGGAATTTAGTGCGTTACCGCAATTGAAGCCGGCAGCGAAATCGGCAGTAGCGACGGGGTAACTGGCGAGATTGTAGTTGGTTCCTCCGCTCGAATCCGCAATCGTGATCGGCGAACCGGATTGCGCGACAATCACACTGTCTATCTGCCAGCCACCCGCTATGTATCCCGCGGCGTCATGCCGGTCGGCAAAAAAGGGCAGTGCATAATTCAAGCTGGTTACAAAACGGTGGCGATGATCAAAGTCGGACAGACCGCGTGAAGCGTCGGCGCTGTTCTGATCATTAACGCGCGTAAGAAAGGCCACGCTAGCGGTGGAGACGTCATCGATCGACTTGGAATAGGTGTACGCGCTTTGGAAATACAGCCCCTTCGAAAATTTGTGCGACAAGGTAGCTTGCAAACTGTTGTAGCCGGAATCAGAGTTGGGATAGAAGGCCTCAAACGCCGAAGGATTGATTCCGAGATAAGGCACACGCGCGGTGGAATTTGCGGCTGTGTTTTGCGTGATGGTATACACCGTCCCGGTAGGTGCGGTTAAGCAGGGCGCGACGGCGTTCCCGCAGGTAATCGTGATGGGATTCGTCGGGCTAGCCAGGTTCGGCTGGTCAGGATCAAAGGTGGAACGCAGGTGAGTGCCTTTGGTTCCCACGTATCCGAGTTCCATGACCCAATTTCCACCCAACTGGTGCTGGATGGTGAAATTCCACTGCTGCGTGGTGGGCACAATCCAGTGCAACGGAACGGCAAGGCCAAAGTAGCCGGCCGCGGTACCGGAGAACATTGGAGATCCGGTGGTGACGCCTCCCGCGAAACCTTGGAAGAACGATGGAGTCGGCACGGCGGCCTGCGTCACCTGACCCAACGGCGGCAGCGTAGCCAGAAGCTGGCCCATGGTGCCTGGCGTACCGCCGAGCACGCTCAAGGGATAAAACGGCGAGGTAAACGACAGATTGTCGACGGCGCCGATATCCTCGCGGACACTGTAGATACCGTATCCGGCACGAACCACCGTATCGTGCTTGCCACCGAGGTCATAAGCAAAACCGATGCGCGGCTCGAGTACGGTGGAGAACTCATTATTCAAAGCGGCGCTGTTTAGAGTACCGCTGAAACCGGGGAAATTGTACTTCTTCACGCAACTGGGATACACAAAGGGATCACCCAGCAGATTGGCATTGTTGGGGATTGTGTTTCCCAAATGGCAGAGCCGGTCTTCGGCCGCGCCGACCCACTCGGTGCGCAGCCCCAAATTCAGAGTCAAATTGGGCCTGACTCGCCAATCGTCCTGCGCAAAGAGAGCATATGCGGGAATAAAGTAATCGTGATTGGCCGCACCGCCGCCGCCTTCACCGAAAGTAGGCTCGCCCAGGAGGAAGTTCTGCCAATAATTTAGGGTGGTATCGGCTCCGGGGACAAAGAACAATAGACCATTGTCGAGCACTGGAAGACTGCGGCGAATGGAAGTGCGGTCGACCTCACCGCCGAAACGCACAGAATGTTGCCCGTGCGTCCAACTGACTGTATCCAGCCAGACCAGCGCATCAGCCAACGCCGATTGCAGCTGATTGGGGAACGGCCCAATCTGCAAGCCGCTGGCGAACTGGAACCGGTACATATCGGGCGCGCCCGATCCGTTGTCGATTCCCAAGGCGCTCGGGGACGCACCTGGGACGGAGACGTTCCCCAGGGAGTCGCTGATCACGTTCACGCCAAAACGAAACTCGTTGATCACGGAGTTGCTGAAGGAGTGAGTCTCCGCGATGCTGCCGAACCTTCCCCGCAGCGGCACATCGAGAGGGAAATTCAAATTAGTGGAAGCAGCCGGGTAACCGGTCTGAACCTGCAAATTATCCGCGCCAAATGGTTGGTAGGTTTCGGAATCCGACCAGAAAAAGCGGAATGAAAGACGATCCTTGCCGTGGTTGAAATCGCGGTCCCAGTTAGCCGTGAACTGATCATCCCTATAGCGGCCCGGGACGCTAAGAGAAAGAGCGCCAGTATTGGGTGCGCCGTTGGTTGCGCCGGGTGTGCCCGCGAGGCTGGGAATCAGCCAGCCGCCGCCAATTCCCGGACCAAACTGGGTGCCCTTTGCGTTCAATAAATTAACGGCTACCGGATCGAGCCCGCAGTTCCCGTTTCCCGTGTTGGCATAGGCGGGTACGCCGCCCGGGAAAAAGGCACTGACCAGACTCTGGCAGCTGCGATCGGTGGGCAGGACCGGCAAACCGGCGTTACTGATATAAGTCCCCAGCGAATCGCCGCTGCGCTGGCGAGTGCCCTGATAGTTCACGTAGAAGTATCCAAACTTAGCCTTTGGACCAACCGGGCCGCCTAAATCACCGCCGAAGATGTTCTGCTGCAATCTGAACTTGCCGATGAAGAAGTCGTCAGCATCGAGCGAGGTGTTGCGGAAATACTCCCAAAGATCGCCGTGAAAGCTGGACGTGCCGCTTTTCAGGATGGCGTTGATGTTACCGCCGCCGTTGCGTCCCTGGGTAGCGTCGTACAAACTGGTACCGACCTTGAATTCCTGGATGTCGTCAGGGTTGGGAACGGGCGTATACGTTAGTTCGCCGAATGAATAGTCGGAGGCCGAAACTCCCTCGATCAAGTAGTTGTTGTTATCTTCTCTGCCGCCATTCACATCGATACGCACGTCGCCGCGGCCGAGCGAGGCAGCATTGTTCAAATTCGCGGAGGCCCCGGCCGACAGATCGAGCAATTGCTGAAAGTTTCGCGTCGCCAGGGGCAAGCTAGTAATGGTTGCGTTGCTAATCGACTGGCCCGTAGTGGCATCGCTAGTGTCAATTTGTGCGACCTCCGATTGAACCTCAATGACCTCGCTGACTGAGGACACCTTTAGCGCCGCCGTCAGGCGCGTAGTTTCGGTGATATTCACCACCACGCCAGGAAACTTGGTGGTGGCAAATCCGGAAGCGCTAACCTGCACCGTGTAGGTTCCGACAGGCAACAGAGTCGCAGTGAAGGCTCCGGCAGAATCGGTCGTCACATGGCGTTCCACCTGTCCGGTCGCCTCGTTAACAATGTCCACTTTGGCGCCAGCCACCACGGCTCCGGATGCATCTGAAACTGTGCCGGTAATCGCGCCCGTCGCACCGCCTTGCGCGAACATGAGCCCGCTCAAGCAGGCAATGAAGACTCCCACAGCCATCGACTTTCGGATGCTGAACATGTTCCCTCCTGGCTCACATTTCTTGGAGGCGGCCAGTATATTCCCAAACATAGGAGGTCAGCGATTGATTTTTTAGCTTCGTAAGATCGGCGCGCGGACTGTTTAGAAAGGGGTGCCCACACTGCTATCTGCGTTCCCGCGTATACCGGACAAACATAGTACCGATTGACAGTCGTGTTCGTCAGTTTCAGAATCTCGCCGGCAAGGACATGCTGATGATCAAGATCACCCCATTCACACTATGCATGCTGCTGGCGGTATGTGCTGTCGCGGTTGCGCAAGACACGGGTTCCGCATCGAAGGCACCCACGCCACCTTCTTTTTGCCAGCCGTGTCTGTGGTACTCCGGCGACTTCGATCCCTACAATTCAGCCGCCAACGGGTTAGCGGACGAAAAGGACCTTGTCGACAGCGGCTCTGCTGTCTACGTTCCCTTTACGGTTCCAAAGGGAAAGATATGGAAGATTACGGGAGCGTTCGGAGTCGTCCTTTCCAATGTCAACGGAATTGATCCGCCGCAAGCTGACTGGTCCTTTTCCAAGGAAGTGGGTACAGGCAATGGCGGGAAGTTGATCAAGGCTGGTACTTCCACGGCTACTGTGACGGTGCTTGGTTGCAACGAAAACTTAGAAATATACTGCCTCGGAATCCTGGTGAAAGGAATTCAGGTCACACTACACCCAGGTCGATATTGGTTGACGGTTGTGCCTTATTGCACGAACCAGAATGACTCCAAATGCGGCTCAGCGCACTATTTCCTGGCCGACGTCGAGGATAAGCCACCGGTCAATCACTACGGACCCAAAGATGTGCTGGACGCTTCCTACGTGACCTCGAAACAGTTTGATTTTTTCTACGCTCCCACCTGGGGTTCATCCGGAGCATGCAAGGGCGATGGTTGTGACATGTTCTCTGCAGGTTTGCTGGGCACCTCCAAGTTTGACGAAGATGTCGCCGGCTACTGAGCCGCGCAATCAGCCCCTTTTAGTCGGTATGCCGCTTGCCCGATAGGGCTCAGGAAAACGCCGCCGCACAGGAGCGCTCCCGTACACCGTGTAAAATCATTCGTCACGATGAACCCTTCTCAACCGCGCAAACTCATCATTGCCATAGACGGGCCCGCGGGCGTGGGCAAGAGCACTATCGCTTCGCGCCTCGCCCGCAAGCTCGGCTACGCCAACCTCGAAAGCGGGGCCATGTACCGCGCGCTCGCGCTAAAGGCAATTGAATGGGATGTTTCTTTCGACGACGGGGCCACACTGGCCAAATTGGCGCACGACTCGCGCATTCAGATAGAGCCGGCTTCGAATGGCACCCGGGTTCTGCTCGACGGACGCGACGTGACCAAGCGGGTCCGCGATACCGATGTGACCGCCGGGGCGTCGCGTGTTTCGGTTCATCCTGAGGTGCGCGAGTGGATGGTCGCGCGCCAGCAGGAACTGGGCACAAACGGCGGGGTAGTAATGGAAGGCCGCGACATCGGTACCAAAGTTTTTCCTGACGCCGATGTGAAAATCTTTCTCGATGCCGATCCGGTGGTGCGCGAGCAGCGCCGGTTGCAGCAGCAGAATCTCCGGGGAGCTGCAGCCCAGACCACAGCCGCAGAGCTGCGCGAACGCGACCGCCGCGATCGCACCCGTGCAGCCTCGCCACTGCAGGCGGCGCCCGATGCAGTGATGATCGATTCCACCAACCTCTCAGAAGATGAAGTGCTGCGCCAGGTAGAAGAGGTAGTACGGCAGAAGCTAGCGCCGGAATAAAACTTAATGGAAAACGAGCGTCTCGCCCGTCAAGTGTAAGCGCGGGCGTCCACGCCCATGCGCTCACCCGACGCACAAAGCACGGATGACGCCCCCGCCTACACTTTGATTCATTCCCGTCGCGGGAGAGATCGAAAAAAGAAGCTGCCCGGTTACAGACTTCCCCACCCACGCAGTGCTATACACAAATTGTCTCCCGTCTGGCCTGGACTCACCTGGTCGCGATTTCTTTTACAGGTGAACTCCGATGGCGTGTCTTGTTGCTTCCCGGCTTTGCCGTGGTACTGATCTGTCTCCGCGCGATGCCGGCTTTTACGACGGAAGGTTTCGGGATGATGCGGGCGGTGCCGTCTATTTTTCCCTCAGCTTCAGTGCGCGTTATGCCTTGCATCCTTTCAGTGCAAAAAGCCTCTTAAGCAATCTCCTGCGCCGAATTCGCAAATTCCGTTCAACCCACAAAACTCTGCGCCGCGCCTGGACTTGAGCAAGCCCATGGTGCAGGCGCGCGAATGAAATCTCAAACCCCACGGCGAGTTGCACATTCTACCCGCCACCGTAGTTAAACCACGAAAGCGAAAAGAAAGGAAAGAACGAATGAAACTAGCAGCACTATCGGTTGTTCTACTGTCTGGGTTGCTGTTGGCTCAGGCTCCGCAGTCATACCGCACCCTACATTCAACCAGCATTTATGGATATACCCTGCAAACCAAATTCTTCGATGCCGTTGAAGGCAATCAATTGCTGGCCAGTATCTCGTGCAACTTCGTTGATTACGCCTGCCTTGCCGCAACGCCCGTCTACTGGGACGGCGTTCACTCGGGAATCTACTACCATTTCCGTGAACTTGTCAGCCTGCGTCAGGTGAACATCTCCAATGGAACCCAACAGCAATTCTTCGTCCTTAATATCAAACCGCTGACCACGAAGCAGATTCAAGTGATTGCGATGGGAGAAAAACTATCCGCCAATTACACGCTACTGGTGCAGGAGAATACCGGCGTTGACACCAAGTAATAATGAAGTCGTGAGCTGAAGTGGATTCGGCTTTTTAGCAATTGGCATTTATAGGAGAAGCGTACGGGGACCGCCCCGTACGCTCTTTTGATTTTTCCCGCCTCGGGACAAGTTGAAAAAAGAAGCGCGCCCCGCACAGACAGCCGCATCGCGCGGTGTTATACAGAAACTGTCTCCCGTTTGGTCTGGACTCACCTTCATCCTTTTTGCAGGTGACGTCCGATGCCGCGCCGTTTGTGTGTCCGTCTTAGCTGTCTTATTGTCTGGCTGACGATTTCTGCGTTCGCGCAGGACGCCTCTACCGGCGCCATCCACGGAACCGTTAGCGATTCCGGCGGTCGCCGCATCGTCGATGCTTCCATTGCACTGGTGGATGACGCTCAGGGGTTTCGCTATTTCGTGACCAGCGATTCCGAAGGACAATTTGTCTTTGAATTGCTTCCGCCCGGCGAATACTCCGCACGCGCCGTGGCCCCGGACATGTCTCCACAACTCACGCCCAAGCTCCACGTCGCGGTGGGCGACACCCTCGAGCTTGAATTCAAACTGCAAGTCGGAGGAGCGAAGGAACAGGTCACGGTTTCGAGCGAGCCGCCGCTGGTCGAAACCCAATCCAACGCCGTCTCTTCGCTGGTGGACAAACGTGCCATTGAAGAGTTGCCTCTCGACGGCCGCCGCTTCACCGATTTGGCCCTATTGACGCCAGGAGTGTCGCAGGATCCGCGGGGGCTGACCTCGAGTTCCAATGGCGATCTGGCTTTCGGCGGCATTCGCGGCTATCAGTCCAGCTATTTGGTCGACGGCGAGGACAACAACAATGCTTTTTTCGCGCAAGCACGCGGCGGTTACCGCGCTCCTTACCAATTCTCCAACGAAGTTGTGGAAGAGTTCCGAGTCTCGTCGAATACCTACGGCGCGGAACTGGGACGCGCCGGAGGCGCGGTGATCAACGTAGTCACGAAATCCGGTTCGAACCAGTTGCACGGGACCGATTTTTATTTCCTTCGAGACAGCGCGTTCGGCGCGACTCAGCCATTGCTGAATTTCAAACCGCGCTCGGACCAGCAGCAATTCGGCTTTACCCTGGGTGGTCCACTCCGCCATAACCGCGTGTTCTTCTTCGGCGGACTCGACCAGCACATCTTTCACGTCCCCACAGTGGTGCGCTTTCTGGATGGAAGCTCGCAAGTCGTTCCGCAAGCCGGCCAGCAACCTTTGCATGATGGCGATTACGAGGCCAGCGATCAGGCATTGGTGTTTGCGGCCGCAGCGCGGCTGTCTAACCTGGCAGGAACCTACCCTTCAAAGATGGTGGGTAATGCCGGCTTCTTCAAAATGGATTTCACGCTCGCGCCGCACGAAGCGCTTTCTACGCGCCTCAGTACTTCGCGCTACTCCGGACTGAATAACGTATTTCTCGATCCGTCCAGCCCGCTCACGACCAATGCCATCAGCGAAAATGGCGAGCAGCACGTGGAGACGGAGACGGCTTCGGTTGCGCTGACGAGCACATTTTCCTGGCGGCTGATCAGCCATCTGCGCGCTCAGTTTTCCCACGATCTGCAAGAATCCAGCACCAACGCCACAGACCCTTTGACCGAGGTGCGAAGCATCATTGACGGCTTTGGACGCTCTAACATTTTGCCTCGCCAAACCCGCGAGCACCGCCTGCAGGTCGCCGAAACCATCAGCCTCGAAGGCAAACGCAATTCCTGGAAGGTTGGCGGCGACGCTTTACTGAGCTGGATTTATAACTATTTCCCTTCGCAAGCCGGCGGGGAGTACATATTCGATCTGATTAAAGTTGATCCGTTCACCTTCGAACCGCAGGAAGCGGGCTTGCTGCTAACCCCGCTGCGCGCCTATGCGCACGACGTTCCGAAGTACTACATCCAGAATTTTGGCAATCAGTCGAGCCATCCCGACACCAACGAATACTCAGGGTTCTTGCAGGATACAATCCGCGCCACCAGCCACCTTGCCATCAGCCTTGGCGGGCGATACGACTTGCAGACGTTCACGAAAAAAGGACTGCTAACCAATCCGCTGTGGCCGGATTCTGGCAAGATTCCCTTTAACCCAGACAATTTTGCTCCACGCGCGGGCATTGCATATTCGTTGGGTGATGCGAAGCCGCTGGTGGTGCGGGCGGGATACGGGTGGTTCTACACTCGCATTCCGCAAATCTACACTTCGACGATTGCTACGGATAACGGATTCAGCTCCGCCAATCTGTTTCTAGACAACTCTAATTACTACGATCATCAGGTGTTCCCTCAATATCCGAATGCGCTGGTGAATTGCCCGCTGACTGCGACTTCCTGCACTGTGCCGCCAAGTCTGGCGCAGTATTCGCAAGCTGGAGTTTCGGCATTTGCCTCAAACTTTAAGACACCAAAAGTGGAGCAGGCCAGCCTCGGCCTCGAGCAAGAGGTAGCGCACCGTTTGGCGGTCGGCGTTTCTTATATGTATGTTCATGGAGTCGACCTCATCCGCGCCTTGGATGAGAATCTGCCGCCGCCGGTAAATGTGCAATATCCAGTTTATGACAGCACCGGCACCAACTTTCTCGGGACTTTTTACAATGTGCAATCGTTTGCCACCTGGCAATTGACTCCGTCGTTCACTTGTCCTTATCCGCCGTGCATCAATCCTCTGGCGAGTCCGATTCCGCAACTTGGGGCCATCGACGTGTTCCAGAGTGCGGCATCGAGTGTCTACAACGGAATGACATTCTCCATTCATCGCCAGATGACGAACGGTCTCTATTTCCGCCTCGCCTACACGTTCGCCAAGGCCATCGACGATGGGCAGGACGCGTTAGTCGCAGGCCAGCCCGCCTTGGTGCAGAATTCCTACGACACCGCCGCCGAGCGCGGCCTCAGCGTGACTGACCAGCGTCATCGTCTGATGTTTGCCTGGATTGCGGATCCCAAGATTTTCGGCCGCGAGCAGCCTGTGATGGCCAAAGTTTTCAACGACTGGAAATTAGCTGGGGTACTGACCTTTGGCAGCGGACGGCCAGAGAATGTGATGGTTGCGGGAGATCCGAATCAAGACGGCAACGAAGACAACGATCGCCTTCCAGGAGCGGGGCGCGATTCATTTATCGGACCCGACTACGCGACTGCCGACGCGCGCTTGACTCGTCGCCTCTACGTCCGCGAGCGCCTGAAACTAGACTTGGTGCTGGAATCTTTCAATCTGCTGAATCGCGACAACAAACGCGTGCTGATCACCGAAAACGGCATGGAAAGCGATACGGCATACTTCGTAAAAATCAGCAATGAGCTCGGAGTCAATTATTATCCTGGCCACTTCCAGATTCCGAGCAATCCTCTGCAGCCAACCAACGCCTATGCTCCCCGGCAAGTGCAACTGGCTTTAAAGATGATTTTCTGAGGCGAACTATTCCGGCCGCGACCGGACGGGCGAGACGCCCGTCCTCCATCGCTTGTTTCGAGCGGGAACGCACGATGTCGGACATGTTTGTCGCCTATTTGCTGGCGCGGAACATCCGCTGCGAAGAGGACTTGGTTGACCAGCTTTTTAATTCGAGCGAAAAGCGGTTGGCGCGGATTCTACTTTTGCTGGCTCACTTCGGCAAAGAAGGAGTGCCGCAGACTGTTCTTCCCGAGATAAGTTAGGCCACACTTGCCGAAATGGTGGGCACAACCCGTTCGCGGGTGAACTTTTTCATGAACCGCTTTCGGAAACTGGGATTTATCCAGTACAACGGCGGCGGGCTGCAAGTCCACAGTTCCCTTCTGAATGTCGTTCTCCACGATTAGTTTTCTTGACCCAATGACGATATCTTCCCGAATTGAAAACAGCTAACTTTCGGAGCCAGGTTTATTTGACCTTCTCTTTCTAACGTGTTATAAAAACTGGTCTTGTGCCGGGGACTTGGATCAGTAGCACTTCCCTGCCCACGGCACATTTGACATCCGACGCGGCCAAGCTCAGCATCCCTGTTCAAGTCGTGCAGTGGAAGCGTGTTCGGAACTCCGGCCATGCGCTCCCGCGCTCCGTAATGAGCGTCGAGAAATTGTGTGCCGGTCGAGGACTGAATCCTTAGTCATCCTTTATATCGTTCTCAATGAGTGGAGACTTTCCTATGCGCAACTGGCTTGCTAATTTTGTGTCCCGAGGATGCGATCTGGTCCAGACCCGGACGAGTATCATGATGTCGATTGTTGCCGTTGTAATTCTCGGCGCGTCTTCGGCATTAGCCCAACCATCGTCGGAGGTTGGCGGCGAAGCCGACCTGAAACTTCCCGATCTTTCGTCCGTTTCCTTCCTGGGCATGGACGGCCACAAGTTGCTCATGATTGGAATTCTGTTCTGCATTGCGGGATTGGGCTTCGGGATGGCGATTTATATGCGGCTCAGGAATCTGCCGGTGCATCGGGCCATGCTGGAGATTTCTGAGCTGATCTATGAGACCTGCAAAACTTATCTGATCACACAAGGTAAGTTCTTGCTGTTGCTTTGGGTTTTCATTGCAATAGTGATTATTCTTTATTTTGGCGTGCTTTCGCCGGTGCTGGGAAAGCCAGTGATGACCACACTGCCGATTATTCTGGCATTCAGCCTGGTAGGAATGGCGGGAAGTTTTGGCGTGGCATGGTTCGGCATCCGGGTGAATACGTTTGCCAACTCGCGCACCGCGTTTGCCGGCTTGCAAGGCAAGCCCTATCCGATTTATTCCATTCCGCTGCAGGCTGGCATGAGCATTGGAATGATGCTGATCAGTGTTGAGTTGCTGATGATGCTTTTCATTCTTCTATTTGTTCCCGGGGATTATGCCGGGCCTTGCTTTATCGGATTTGCCATCGGGGAATCGCTGGGTGCGGCGGCGCTGCGAATTGCGGGCGGAATTTTCACCAAGATTGCCGACATAGGGTCGGACTTGATGAAGATCGTTTTCAAGATCAAGGAAGACGACGCGCGTAACCCGGGCGTGATCGCCGACTGCACCGGTGATAACGCCGGCGATTCGGTCGGGCCTTCAGCGGATGGATTTGAAACTTATGGAGTGACCGGGGTGGCGCTGATCGCCTTTATTTTGCTGGGCGTAAAAAATCCGGCGGTGCAGGTGCAATTGCTGGTGTGGATTTTCGTCATGCGCATCATGATGCTGGTTTCGAGCGCGGTGGCGTACTTCCTCAATAGCGCGGTCGCACGGGCACGGTTTGCCAACGCGGATGAGATGAACTTCGAGACTCCTTTGACGTGGCTGATCTGGGTTACTTCGATAGTTTCGATCATTCTTACCTACATCGTTTCGGCGGTCATTATTCCCGATATCGGTGGAGATACGACGCAGTGGTGGAAGCTGGCCACAATCATCTCGTGTGGCACGCTGGCGGGCGCGCTCATCCCTGAACTGGTCAAAGTGTTTACCTCGACCGAGTCGCGGCATGTGCGGGAAGTTGTAGCCTCGGCAGAGGAAGGCGGGGCTTCGCTGGGAATCCTCTCCGGCTTCGTGGCCGGGAATTTCAGTGGCTACTACTTGGGATTGTCGATGGTGCTTTTGATGTCGATTGGCTACTACATGAGTACGATGGGATTGGCCGCGGCGGCGACCATGATCGCGGCTCCCGTGTTTGCCTTCGGGTTGGTAGCCTTCGGCTTCCTGGGGATGGGGCCGGTGACGATTGCGGTGGATTCTTATGGTCCGGTCACGGACAACGCGCAATCCGTATATGAGCTGTCGCTAATCGAGCAGGTTCCCAACATCGCTGGCGAACTCAAAAGGGATTACAACTTCAATGTGAACTTCGAGCGCGCGAAGCATCTGTTGGAAGAGAACGACGGCGCCGGAAATACCTTCAAGGCTACTGCGAAGCCCGTGCTCATCGGGACGGCGGTGGTGGGCGCTACCACCATGACGTTCTCGATCATTATGGCCTTGACCAATGGGTTGACGCAGAATGTGGAGAAGTTGTCCTTGCTGCATGCTCCGTTTTTGCTGGGGCTGATTAGCGGAGGCGCGATTATTTACTGGTTTACTGGGGCCTCCACGCAGGCGGTGAGCACCGGGGCTTATCGCGCGGTGGAGTTCATCAAGGCGAATATCAAGCTGGAAGGGTCCACCAAAGCTTCCGTGGCAGACAGCAAAAAAGTGGTGGAGATTTGCACCAAATATGCGCAGAAGGGCATGCTCAACATCTTTATTGCCGTGTTTTTCGCTACCCTATGCTTCGCTTTCATCGAGCCATTTTTTTTCATCGGGTACTTGATCTCGATCGCGATATTCGGCTTGTATCAGGCGATCTTCATGGCCAACGCTGGCGCCGCCTGGGACAATGCCAAGAAGATTGTCGAAGTCGAGTACAAACAGAAAGGCACGCCTTTGCACGACGCTACCGTGGTCGGCGATACGGTGGGCGATCCGTTCAAAGACACGTCGTCCGTGGCTTTGAATCCGATCATCAAGTTCACTACGCTGTTCGGATTGCTGGCAGTCGAGTTGGCAGTGAAACTCACGGAAACGAACGGTGGGCTGACCAACCTGCTGGCGGTGGTGTTCTTCCTGATTTCGTTCTTCTTCGTCTACCGCTCTTTCTACGGGATGCGCATCGGCACAGAGAGCGTTGCAGCCAAGGCGCATGCGGCGGCGGATTAGCAAAGAGTAAGGTCACTCAGATTTGACGCCATCCAGTTAATATACGGGTGGCGTTTTTTTTGTTTCCCCGCACGAGGCGTCCGGGGCTACGTGTTTCTTTCCCCGCTCAGTGCAATTGTTGTTGAATGGCGGCCATCTCCTTGCGGGCTGCGCTGGCTCGCTCTCCTGTGGGTTCTTCGTTCAAGAACAATCTAAGCTCGCTGACTGCCTCGGATAGCCGGTGCAGCCTTTCGCAGGCCCGTGCGGCTACGTAATGCACCAGAGCATAAGAATTGTGCGGCAAGGCGTGGACCTTGCGTGCGCTCGCAATAGCATCTTCGTAGTGAACGTCCAGAAGTTGCGCCTGGGCAAGTAGGGCCAGCGTACGCACGTCCATGGGATCGGCGGCAGTTGCTTTGGTAAGGTCAGCTTCGGCCGCAGAGAAGTTGTGTTCCTTCATTTCCAATCGCGCCAGGTTCACGAACGCGGGCGCGAAATGATCATTCGCAGCGGTAGCTTTCTGAAAAGCCTCATGTTCCTTTGCCGTATCTCCCAGACGGGCATATACGACGCCCAGGTTGTTATAGGCTTCTGCATAAGATGGAAAAAGCGCTAAAGCTTTGTTCAATTGATCGATGGCTGGTTGCCACTGCTGTTTGGCGATCAGTTTGCTGGCTTTGTCGAAGGCTTGGCTGGCTTTTTTGGGCACCTTCAGGTCGCTCGCCGCTACGGTAGCACTCTCGCCCTTGACGGTCTTGGCGTCGGCAGTCTCCGCCAGCTTTACTCTGACGAAAATGGATTGCGTGCCCTTGCGAGCATCCACTTCGAACATGTCACTCGTCGTGGTTTGAATGCCCGAACCGCTGACCGAAACCTGATAGCTACCGAGGGCCACGTTCACAAACTGTGCCTGCCCGTTATCGTTGGTAAAAGTCTCACCAACTTGGTTGCCGTCGCCGATGAGCACGACCTTCAGTTGGGTGCTCGGGGCGCGATCATCCGGATAAGTCACGTGGACGTGAATATTGCCGCTCTTAATTTGAGCGATGACTGGTGAAACGAGGAAGCACAGAAACGGCAGCAGGAGAAGAACGAGAGGACGATGGTGAAACATATTGTCCCTCCCTGGGCTTGGGACAAACTTTGGCCATGCTACACCCCAACAAAGATGCTGGAACATAAAAAAAGGCGGCCTCGCGAGAGGCCGCCCGAAAAAGAAACTAATTCAAACCCTCAGAACGTGAACTTGGCTTGCAGCTGGATAGCCCTTATCGAATTGTCCGCACCCAGCCCTGAGCCGAAAATACCGGTCGGGTTGGTGGCGGTTTCGGTAATGGTGCCGAAAGAAGAGGCGCCATTGTTCATGACCGGGAAGTTGAAGTTGGGATGATTGAAGAGGTTATAGAAGCGCGCCCCAATTGAGAATTGAGCGCTCTCCCACTTCGGTATACCAAATCCCTTTTCCACCGAGAAATCGGTGTCGAAGTAGTTGGGACCGCGGTTCTGGTTCCGCATCTGGTTCCCGTAGCTTGTGGTTGGGTCGGGGAACTGTGCCAGCGTCGCGCAAGGAGTGCTGACTGCGGAAGAGGTGCAATTGGCGGGTCCAGCTGCCTGGTCCGCGAAGATGTATTGCAGGTTGTTGCCGGATCCAAAGTTGGTGCTCTGCAAGGCGTTAGTGTCCGCACCACTGTAGATCGTGAACGGGTAACCACTGTGAGCGATGATGGTGCCCGAGAACGTCCATCCCTTCATCAGGGCATTGGGGCCCGCGTGAGTGAGGTGACGGAAAGCATCACTCCACACATAGTTCATGGTGAAGTTATTACGGACGTCGTAGTCGGCATTCCCGTAGTTGCCTCGAGCGCTAAAAGGGTTCTGGGGGTAAATGACGTCAGCGTACTGTCCCAAAACGTTGAGACCAAACGGCGAGAGAGAGTTGTTGGAAATCTCATCCATGGCATGGCTCCAGGTGTAGCTGGCCTGGAACTGGAAGCCGCCGGAGAAGGCGTGATTTGCGCCAACTGTCAGCCCGTTGTAGTTGGAATTGCCGATGTTAGAAGCATTGGCAACCTGCCCGAATCTCGCATCCGGAATCGTGGCGGGCAGATTGGCGAACGTCGTCGGCCCGACGAACGGTCCTCCGTTGGCCTGTAACTGGCTGGCAACACAGCAATATGCGTTTAGAGCTGCATTGGACATTTCCTCGTGTTCGCCGTGGTTGCCGACGTACATGATGTTCAGGGTGGTGTTCCAGCCCACTGCCTGCTGCACCTCGAGGCTCCACTTGTAATAAAGAGGAACGTGGACCGGAGTGGCGTTGTAGAAATTAAACTGAGGCACGCAGTTAGTCGTGACTCCTGGTGGGCAAGTCGTTGCTCCGGAAGAGTAGTTAGCGTTGAAGCCCGCGTCCGCAGCTTGCGATGCCTGATACAGAGTAGATGAGACACCGTTAACGGTCCCGCTCTGACTTGGCGAGACGTAACCGGTGAACGTGAAGAATTGAGGATCAAGCGGCGCATTCTGCAGGAAACTGTCAATTGCGCCGGTCGGGAGTGCATCGGAGAACATACCGATTCCACCGCGGAGAACCGTCTTCTGCGATCCCCCTGGCGACCAGGCAAAGCCGATCTTCGGTTGCGGTACGATTTTCGTAACCGACGGAAACGCGTTAGATAAGCCAGATTGAATGGCGCTGTTCACAGGCGCAGTACTGTCGCCAAAAGCCCCAGGAGCGAGCCTTTGGAAGCAATCCAGTTGGCATGTAGGGTTGGAGAGGTGATCGAACCTGAGGCTGGCAGTCAACTTCAGGTTCTTAGTAATTCTGACGTCATCAGATACGTAGAAGCCGAGCTGATACAGACCGATTCGCTGCTCGATCCGTGACGGGAAGGCCTGCAAGATTCCGTCCCCTGCGCCCCCCGTGCCGCCAGTGGCGAAGTTCGCGAGCGAAAAGGGTTCGACCAGGGGGGTCGTGTAGAAGAAGTTCCCGTCCGTGATGTCGTCCTTGTGGAAGTTAAGCCCTAATCGGAAGTTGTTCCGCCCGTGAACCCAGCTGAAGTCATCCACAAACTGATACTGGGTAATGTTTCGTCCTTGCGGGAAGGCAAGATTGTCGGGATTCAGAGATGACAGGCTGCCGTCGCCGAAAGCGATGGTGGCGCTGCCGCCGTTGATAGGAAGAGCCTGGTTCGCTGCGGCCTGATCCTGCATGACGAAAAAGGCGCTGTACCACAGCAGCGAAGCCTTGAAGTCGTTTACTTTGTCGGTGCCGAAGGTGTGGGTCTCGCCCACCTGCGACTGCCACGCAGGTTGATCGCTGATCCCGTTAAAAGCTGGGTCGATTCCATCGGTATATGTGGCCTGAAGGCCATGCTCTTTCTCCACGCGCACGAATAACTTATCGTTATTGGTGATGTTGTAATCGACCTTGCCAACATACAGCCTGTCGCCGGTGTGTGCCTGAAGCGCGGCCTGAGCCTGCACGGCGCAAGGGTTACCGGCTCCAAAGGTCGCGAACGCCGCTCCTGTAGCTGCCGAGACGTCGCTGCAGCCGCCCCCGCTCAATTGTGTTGCTCCGGCCTGAGAGACGCGGTTGTAGAGGCCGAACATCGTCTGGTAAAGCGGAACTGATGCTGACAAGCCGGTTGCGGCAAGGTTTGCCAGGACTGCCGACTGGAATGCCGGCGTAGGCACAAATAGCGTTTGCGGCGAAGGAATCGCCAGTTGCAAGCCTTCAACGTCAAAGAAGAAGAAGGCCTTGTCTTTCTTGATCGGGCCGCCAAACGAACCAGCATACTGGTTGGCATTTACAAATGGACGCGGAGCGACATCGCTTCCGGCGAGAGCGTTTGCCCGAGTGCGGAAGTAATTGTTCGCATCCAGAATATTGCCGTTCCACCACCAAATAGCATTGCCATGGAAGGCGTTGGTGCCGGACTTGGTTACATAGTTTATGTTGGCGCCAGCCAGTCCGCCGTAAGATCCGCTGTAGCCATTGGAAACTACCGTGCTCTCGGAAACGTCATTCAAGCCGAGCGTCAGGTTGGTGGCGCCGCTGTTGTTGACGTTGAAATAAGGATCGTTGTCGTTCGAGCCATCCAAGGTGAACAGGTTGGAAGTGGCTGGCAGACCATTGACTTCGAAGTTGCCGCCACCAAACATTGCTCCACCGGAGGTATTCATGACCACGCCGGGAGCAGTCAAAGCGACTGCTGAAAGATCATTTCCCGGGTTAGGCAGCAAGTCAAGCTGTCTGGAATTGAAGTTAGAGGTCAAGTTCGCATCTTCGGTTTCAATTGCCTGAGCTCCGGTGGTTACTTCGACCGTAGTGGTAGAGGAACCAACTCCAAGCGCGAAATTGGCCGAAGCAGCAGCGCCCAGCGCGACCGTGACCTTCTTCTCGGAGGTCTGGAAGCCGGGTGCGGTTACGGTGACGCTGTAGTTCCCAGGCTTGAGATAAGAAAAATGGTAGTAGCCGTTCGAACTGGTGTTCTGGTTGTTCACAGAGCCTTCGTCCAGGTTCTTCAGTTGTACTGGCGCGTTAGGTACCACGGCGCCTGACGGATCGGTTACCGTTCCAGCCAGTTCGCCGGTGGTGATGGTTTGTGCCCACATCTGAAGAGCCCCTGCGAGGGCAAAGATGGCGAGAAACATCGCCAGGTTTCTAAATCGCATACGCGTTTCCTCCTGCTGACTAAACGTTTTCATTTTTGACTGGTACAGCATTCAACATCTCCTAATGACTTAGTTTGTAGGCCAGACTAGACGGCGAAGATTTGACGGTTGAGGAATGAGCTGTCGCAACGTGTTTAGGGCCGATCCGACTGCTAGTTTTACGGCTGGTCACGGGCTTAGAGTAGGCAAGCAGCGTTCCAAACAAGTTGCTATTTACTATCGCTAAATCAATTACTTACAGAGATGTTATGTTATCTATATGGTAATCGGAAGGATCGAGGGGCGAGTTGATATGAAATTACATAGAGGCGTGTTTACCCTGGTCCGGGCGGAGGCCAAATCAGTGGGTCGTCCCGGTCAATTCATGGACGATGCTGTTCACGAAGGATTTGGCGTCGCCGAAGAGCATTAAGGTCTTATCCAGGTAATAGAGTGGGTTGTCGATGCCGGCAAATCCCGGGCTCATGCTGCGCTTGATCACCATAACGGTGCGGGCCTTGTCGACATCGAGGATGGGCATACCAAAGATCGGGCTGCCAGTATCGGTGCGGGCGGCGGGATTGGTGACGTCGTTGGCGCCGATCACCAGGGCAACGTCAGTTTGCGGGAAATCGCCATTGATGTCGTCCATTTCGATCAGACGGTCGTAGGGAATGTCAGCTTCGGCTAGCAGGACGTTCATGTGTCCGGGCATGCGTCCGGCAACAGGGTGAATGGCGAAGCGCACTTCGACGCCGCGTTTAGTAAGGACATCGTAAAGCTCGCGGACTTTGTGCTGGGCTTGTGCGACCGCCATGCCGTATCCCGGAACGATCACAACTGAGTTGGCGGCGGCCAGGATTCCGGCGGCTTCATCGGGGGTCGCGCTGCGCACCGTCCTCTCTTCCTGTACTCCGGCAGCCGAAGCCTGCACTTGCCCGAATGCTCCGAACATCACGTTGGTGAAGGAGCGATTCATGGCCTTGCACATAATCACTGACAGAATGAGGCCCGAAGACCCGTCGAGCGCGCCTGCCACCACGAGCACTTTGCTGTTGAGGACAAATCCCAGCAGCGCCGCCGAAACCCCTGCGTACGAATTGAGCAGAGAGATGACGGTTGGCATGTCTGCGCCACCGATGGGAGTGACCAGCAGAATGCCAAAACACAGCGCCACGATCACCATAATCGGAAAGAGCGTGGTGTTCGCGGGATTCACCACTAACGCGACCGCCAGCCCCAGGGCTCCAGCCAGAACGGAAAGGCTGACGATATTCTGGCCGCGATAGACGATGGGCCGCTGGGGAAGTATTTCCTGCAGCTTCCCCGCTGCGATCAGGCTGCCGGTAAACGTGAGTGACCCAATAATGACCTCCAGCGCGATCTCTCCCATTTCGAACCGCGTGGGCGCAGTGCCCACGTAGTACTCGGCCACGCCGATCATAGCTGCCGAAAGGGCGCCGAGAGCGTGGCTCAAGGCGGTTCGCTGCGGCACCGCCGTCATGTGCACCAGGCCCAGGGGAACGCCAATTCCGGCACCGAGAATAAGGGAGATGAGTATCCATTTGTACTGCGCTACCTCGGGGTTGCAAAGGGTGACGATGACCGCCAGCGCAGCGCCGATCTCGCCTGCCAGAACGCCCCAGCGCGCGCTCGCCGGCGAACTCAGGAACTTGAGAGAAAGAACGAACAGAACGACGGCTACGATGTAGGCGAAATCGAGATACTGCTGAAGCGCCAGTTCAGTCATGATTTCTTCGGCCCACGGGATTTGAACATGCGCAGCATGCGGTCGGTAATCAGGAAGCCGCCCACCATATTGCTAAACGAAGCGGCTACGGCGACCGCGCCCAACACGGTCGTGAGCCGTGTCTCATGCCGGCCGGCGATGATGATGGCGGCTACCACCACGATCGCGTCGAGGGCATTGGTCAGCGACATGAGTGGTGTGTGGAGCAGCGGAGAAACACGCCGGATCACTTGAAAGCCTACGAACCCGGCCAGGATGAAGACATAGAGGTTAGAAATAAAATCTGGTGGCACGATTGCTCCTTTGGATTGCTTAACGCTTGCGCTGCGCAGTCATTGGCAGCGCGGACCGAAACTCATCAACAGTCTGTAACTGCCGCCAGACATTTGATCCAGCTGTCACCATGCAGACCGCTCCCCCATACCTGGTCAGCGACTACTGGCTGCCGGCGCCGGGAGTTTGAAAAATTCACGCACGCGTTGATTTGCTACTTCACCGTCTCGGGTTAGCAAAGTTTCGCGAGTAATTTCATCCTGCAGATTGACCTGCAGCTTTCCTTCCTTACCCAGATGCAGCAGAAATGCCGTGATATTGCGTGCATACATCTGGCTCGCATGGTACGGAACTTCGGTGGCGATGTTGATGCGGCCAATTATCGTGACTCCGTATTCGACAATAGTTTTGCCTGATTGAGTCAGCTCGCAGTTGCCTCCGCGCTCGCCTGCGAGATCGAAAATAACCGAGCCCGGCGCCATGGCTTTTACCATCTCGGCAGTGACGAGCACCGGAGCTTTTTTGCCGGGAACTACGGCGGTCGTAATCACCACATCGCTTTCGGCGACCACTCGGGCCAGCAACTCGCGCTGCTTCGCGTAGAAACTTTCATCTTGCGCGGTGCCGTATCCACGCGCATCTTGCGCATCCTTGGCTTCGATGGGAAGTTCGACGAAGCGCCCGCCAAGGCTCTGCACCTGCTCTTTCGAGGCAGGCCGCAAATCATAAGCAGACACCACGGCGCCGAGACGGCGCGCAGTGGCAATCGCCTGCAGTCCGGCGACACCGGCGCCAATCACAAACACGCGAGCCGGGGTAATGGTTCCGGCTGCGGTAGTCATCATGGGGAAAATTCTAGGCAGTGTGTCCGCTGCTATCAGTACAGCTTTGTAGCCGCAGATCGTGCCCATGGATGACAGCACGTCCATGCTTTGAGCGCGGGTGCTTCGCGGCATCAACTCCACGGCAAAGGAGGTCACTCCGGTTTGCGCAATTTGCAGAACTACCTCCGCCGATCCCAGTGGCCGCAGGAAGCCGATTAGAACCTGGCCACGACGCATTAGCGCCAAATCTTGTGTCCCCGTGATGTCATTGGAGCCGTAGCAGAGCACTTGAACAACAATGTCCGCAGCAGCGAAAATCGCGGCGCGGTCAGGAAAAATCTTTGCGCCTTTTTCGACGTAGAACGCGTCGGGGTAGCCCGCTTCCACGCCCGCGCCCTTTTCAATCCCGATCTCAAATCCGGCTTTGATGAGATTCGGGATTACCCCAGGCACCAGCGCAACTCGCCGCTCCCCCGGATAACTTTCCTTGGGTACACCGATAATCACGAAATTGTTCCTCTTCAAGTTGGTACAGTGCGAACCGCCTATTGTAGCGGATGAGCGTTCAAACGTGCAGCGATGGCAGGGGAAAGTATCTAATGCTTCTTCGCAGCGCCTGTTACTTTGGGCGCAGCTGAGCGCCTGTGGGCTGCTCTCTGTGCGAACGAACCGGGAGCGGAAGGCTGGGCCATCCCATGAAGGCTTTGCTTTACTTGATTCGCACGCCTCCAACGTAGTCTTGCATATATTCCAAGTTACGGGTATCTGGCCAAGTCACGACAAAATTGCTGCCCGACCACGTCGCGCCAACGTAGTCGCCCATGTATATGCCCCCGGCGCCGTCAAGGTAAGGATCGGACAGGTTGCTGGCCAGAACGTAGTTCGTGCCGAACGAAACACCGCCATTGGTTGAAACGGCTGCGAACGGCTGATAGCTGATGTTCAGCGGATCGTTGCGCCGGTCGAGCCAGCCTACGCCCAGCACTCCAGTGGGACTTACAGCGATGGTGGGGAAAAATTGATCGTGGGTCTCCTCCGCCGGAGCAACCGCCACGGGCTGGCCCCACGTGTTTCCGCCATCGGTCGAAGTCACAACCTCGGCTCGCATCTGTTTGCCGGTCCAGTCATATACAGCCGCGTAAAGGTTGCCTGCGTACTTGCCGGTGCCGTTATCGATGGCAAGCACCGGCATATTGGCCATTCCCTCATTAGTATTCGGAAGATTGCCAAAGAAAGGGTTCTCGCAGCCGTCGCAAGTCTCAGGGGTTAACCTGACCGTAGCAATTACGCCTGGTTCCGACCAAGTGTTACCACCATCCGTGGACTTTGAAAGCAGCATCGTAGCTTTAGTACCGGCGCAGTTAATCGCCTTACTCGTCATAGTGCAACGCTGCCAGGCCACATATACCGTGCCATCCTTACCTACGACCATTCGGCTGAATTGATCAACTGCCGGCTTGTACTGCACCGCGTCCACGGTTGTGGTGGTCCAGGTTTGTCCTTCGTCCGTCGAGTGCGAGACCGAAATCTCGCTTTCCACAATCAGAGCGTCGAATTGCGTAACCGAGATATAGGCTGCATTTTTAAAAGTACCATCACTGTTATCGACGGCCACCCAGGGAACGTTAGTGATTCCATCGTTGAGAATCGGCGGAGTGACTTCGATTTGGCGGCTCCAACTTTTTCCGTCATCTCTCGAGACTTGAACATACGCTGGCGGAGGCTGCGTCGCGCCTGCCGCGTACAGGGATTTTCTGCCGTAAGCTATCGCAGGATCGCCATCCTCAGCCAGATTGTTTAAACAATTGGGAACCCATTGCGAACCAGCATCGACTGAGGTGACAGCCACGGTGCCAGCGCAAACGAATGCCCAGGCACTGGCCACCAAGTCCACTGAGTTGACGGGGTTCGTTACCATCAAAGGGCTGTTCGTTTGATCAGCTGATACTTCAACATTCGGAAGGACACATGGGGGCGCCGAGCATGTCAAATCAGGAGTTACGCCTGTCAGTGACGACAAGGCACGGTTAGAGGGAACATCCCCTCGGTGTGGTGCCCAGTCGCCTCGCAATTGAGCCGAAACAACAGCCGGCCAAATCACCAGGCCAGTCATCACCAAAAAGTAGCGAGTGAACTTACTCCCCACTGCCATAACAAGTAACCTTTCCCTCGCCCGTAGCCGATTCAAAATCGGCTGCCGCGACGATTTTCAAGTTGAAGGAATTTGCAATTCTGTCGCGTAATGTCAAACAGACTCCTCAGCCATTCGAGTACCAGCTGTGCCATACAAGTTTGCAGCGTCCTAATGAAGGCAGCCCAGCCCAGGGCGAGCCATCAATGCGTATTGGCCTCGCCTATTCGAGGACTCTGAATTTCGTGTTGCTCTTAAGGACGCCGCCCGGAGTGGTTACCGTAACCGATCCAGTGGTGGCGCCGGCGGGGACAGTGGCTTTGATTTCGGTGTCGGAGGCAACGGTGAATGTCGCGGCGGTGCCGTTGAAGCTGACCGCAGTCGCTCCAGTCAGCTTGCTGCCGAGAATGATTACATTGCTTCCGGCTCCGCTCGAACTGGGTATGACTCGGACGAATGGGGGCAATCCCACCGATAATTTGAAGGCTGCGCCACAACCAAAGTCACAGTTCTGGCTACCGCCTCCCGCGGTAGTCGTGCCATAAAAATCTCCGTCAGTAGCTTGAAATAGGGCCGTCGGGTAATAGCCGTCTGTCAGGTTGAAAGAGTGGAGCGTCGTCAACTTGCCCTTAGGAGTGATCTTGAAGATCGTGCCGCAACCGTTAAGAGTGCTGCACTGGTTGGCGCCGGTCCCGCCATTCGCGGTAGTGCCGTAGAAATTCCCATCGGAGCCCAGGGTGAGAGTCGAATAGGGCGAACTGCCGTCGGCGCATTTGGGTTTAGAACAGAAATTGTACAGCGTTGTCAGTTTGCCGGCGGGAGTAATCTTGAATAGCGTGCCGCAAGCGCCGTAGCATATGTTCTGAGTGCCGCCATCGCCTCCCCACAGGGTTGTGCCATAGAGGTTGCCGTCGTTGCCCTGCACCAGCCCAGCAACGGGCGTGGAGCCGTCGGTACAATTCGTTTTGCTACAAAAGTTATAGAGCGTGGTTACTTCACCGGCCGGAGTCGCTTGGTAGATGGCTCCGCAACCCTCGGATAGACAGTCGCTACTGTTGTTGGCTCCGCCGAAGTTCGCGGTTCCGTAAAGATTCCCGTTCGCGGTTTGAACCGGCGGCGCGGTTGGATGGGCCCCGCCGGGGCAGGCGCCGGCGGCGCAGAAACTGTAGAGCGTGGTCAAGTCGCCGGCGGGCGTTATCTTGAAGAGTGTCCCCGCGGGCGTTGAAGCCGCTCCACCATAAATGGTGGTGCCGTAGAAGTTGCCGTCTGCGCCTTGTATCAATCCACCCTCGGGTTCAAACCCGTTCACGCAATCGAAGCCCTTTTGCTTCGCGCAAAAGTTGTAGATCGTAGTCACCCCGGCGCTCGGCGAGAATGTATAGATCGTGCCCACTTGCTCCGTGCCCCCGGATGCGGTTGTTCCATAGAGTTTGCCGTTCTCGGCTAGAAGCATCCCATAGGCGGGAAAAATACCCAAAGTGCAGTTTGGGTTTGCGTTACAGAAACGGTAATCCAAAGTTAGCCTGCCGCCCGGGGTCACACTGAAGATTCCGCCGCACCCGTTTTGCAGCTCGCAGGGACTATTTCCGCTGCCCCCGTAAATGACGGTTCCGTAGATCTTCCCGTGAGTGTCCTGAACCAAGGGTCCCGAGGGGTCGTAACCGTTTGTGCCGTCGAAACTTCCGAGGCTGGTGAAGGTGACTTGGGCGGGCGAGGCGATGGCCGTCGCCGCGAAAAGCAGAAAAGCCGTCATGGCTTTTTTCCATCGATTCAGTTTCGTCATATGATGTCCTCGAGACGTCGTTTGAAAGGCTCCACGGCCTTCCACATCGTATAGCGCGAAATGCGCCGCGGAGGGTGCAACTGACACTAATTTGAAGCGCAACCGCTTGCATCCTTGCTGTGATCAGTTGCTTGCAAAACCGCGATTGACGGCCTGCGAAACGTTGTGATAGGGTTTTTATCAAGTTTGGACGCCTCCTCTCTCTTACTCGTCTGTCCGACCTAGGCAACTCTCATGCATGCACCTTCCGGGGCAAAAATCACGCTTCTATTACGTGCATGGAGCAAGGGCGAAGACGAAGCTCTGGAGCAGTTGACGCCTCTGGTTTACCGGGAGTTGTACCGCATGGCGCAGAGGCAAATGGCCCTCGAGAAGCCTGGCCATGTCTTGCAAAACACGGCGCTGGTCAACGAATTTTATCTGCGTTTAGTCAAACTGAGAGGAATCGAGTGGCAGGATCGCGCTCACTTTTTCGCGCTAAGCGCACGGCTGATGCGTCGTACTCTGACCGACTTGGCCCGTTCGCGGCTGTACCGGAAACGAGGAGGCGCGATTCAGCACGTGCCACTCAACGAAGCCTTGGTGGCCAGTCAGAAGCCCGAGCTTGATCTGGTCGCTCTGGACAAAGCGCTTGAGGATCTTGCCGTGATTGACGAAAGGAAAAGTCGGGTCGTGGAACTTCGTTTTTTCGGAGGGCTGAGCGTGGAGGAAACGGCTGAGGCGCTTCGCATCTCGGAGGATACGGTCAAGCGAGACTGGAAGTTTGCGAAGCATTGGCTGCTGAGTGAACTTACCGGCAATGCCCATGGAAGCTGAACACTGGCAACGTCTGCAACATTTGTTTCATGCCGCCTACGAGTTGGAAGAGCCGGAACGCGGCCATTTTCTAAATGACGCCTGCGACGGCGATAAGGTTCTGCTCGGCCAAGTGGAGCTGCTGCTTTCCCATCAGGAAGAGGCGAAAACCTTCATCGAATCGCCGGCCCTAGAACTTGCCGGCGCCGCGTTGGCAAGGCGAGCCCTCGAATCCGGCGCATCGCTCGACTTGGTTGGCACGACCGTGGCGCATTACCACGTCCTCGAGAAGTTAGGCGCCGGCGGTATGGGAGTGGTTTACAAAGCGAGGGACACCCGTCTCGGAAGATTGGTCGCTTTGAAGTTTCTGCCCCATGTCGAACCTTTGTGGCCAGTGGACCCTTTTTCTGAGAGCGATGCCTCGGCGAATTCTCACTCGAAACAGTTTATGCAAGAAGCACGGGCCGCCTCGGCTCTCGATCATCCCAACATTTGCACGATCTATGAAGTCGGTCAGTACAAAAGAGCGCCGTTCATTGCCATGCAGTTCCTGGAGGGCCGGACACTCAATGAGGAGATTGATGGAAAACCTTGTTCTCTAGAACAAATATTGCAAGTGGGTATTCATGTCGCCGATGCCCTAAGCGCTGCCCACAAGGCTGGGATTGTCCACCGGGACATTAAACCAGGTAACATCTTTATCTTGGCCGGTCGTCCGGAAGCGAAAATTCTCGACTTCGGACTAGCGCGCGTGGTGTCGGCGCCATCCACTTCGGTCGGGGCCACTGCGCAATCGCCGGCTGCTGTTGCTGTGCAGGGTGGCTCAGATGTCGAGCAGACCTCCGTTCTAGGCACGCTCGCCTACATGTCTCCGGAGCAGGTAAGGGGTGAGGAGATCGATGCTCGTAGCGACCTTTTCTCGCTGGGAGTGACCCTCTACGAAATGGCAACCGGGAGAGTGCCATTTGCGGGAGAAACTTCCGAAACAATCTTCCACGCCATCTTGCACGAGACTCCACCTGCGGTGGCGACGTTGAATCCGCAAATTCCCCGTGCTCTGCAGCAGATGATCGGCAAGGCCCTGCACAAGGACCGCGATTCGCGCTACCAATCTGCGATAGAACTGCGCGATGAGTTGATCCGCCTGAAACAATCGCGGGTCACGTCTAGTGAAGCTTCGCGACTCCGCCGGTCTTGGTCCATTTTTGCGGCAGTGTTATTGATGGGCGCTTCATTGGCCGCTTACCGATATGTCCGAGGGCGACAATTGCCTAGGTTTACCCAAAACGACACGATCGTTCTAGGCGACTTTTCCAACACAACTGGCGATTCGGTTTTTAACGAAGCCCTCAAACAGGCACTGCGCGTGCAATTGGAGCAGTCCCCCTTCTTGCACGTGCTCTCGGACCAGCAGGTGATCGAGCAACTAAGGTACATGCGGCGGCCGGAGGATCAACCTTTGACTGGCGCGGTAGCGCAAGAAGTGTGCACGAGAAGCGCGGCCGATATCCTGCTTACCGGCTCGATTTCACATCTGGATAGCCACTATGAGGTGGGTGTCAACGCCACCCAGTGCCCCACCGGGAAAGCGCTCGCCAGTGAGCAGACTCTGGTCGCAAGCCGGAACGAAGTGCTTCATGGTCTGTTAGCGCTTTCCACTAGCCTGCGGAAAAAGCTCGGCGAATCGCCGGCCAGTATCAACGAGTACGGCACAACCGTTGAACAAGCCACCACCTCGTCTCTCGAAGCCTTGCAGAGCTATAGCCTAGGCGTGAGAACCTGGTACACCAAGGGCGAAGAAGCAGCTATACCCTTTATAGCTCGGGCCACGGAACTGGATCCCGATTTTGCCATGGCTTGGGCGCGCTTGGGAACCGCGTGTGACAATCTCGGGCAGGATGCGAAGTCAACCCCAGCTCTGAGCAAAGCTTACGCCTTACGAGAGAAGGTCAGCGAGCCCGAGAGACTTTACATCGAGGCCCGCTACTACGGGATCGTCACCAACGAATATGAGAAAGCCCTTCAAGTAGAAGAACTTTGGCAGCATATCTATCCACGCGATATATCTCCCTACCTGGGTATGGCAAACGAATATGCAACAGCCGGTCAACACTTGAAAAGCCTGCAGGCTGAGATCCAAGCACTTCAGCTTGAACCCGAGAACGGTTTTATCTATGCCAATCTGGCATTCATCCATATCAATCTCAACGAATTCGACAAGGCTCAGGAGGTTCTCGACGAGGCCCAAAAACGTAACATCTACAACCCATGGTTCGAATCTGTCCGATATCAATTGGGTTTCTTGAAACATGACCCCGCGCAAATGCAGCGAGCGGTTGCAGCAGTAGCAAATCAACCTTCACGGCAGAGCTTCTTTTTTGCGCTTCAGGCCGATACCGAAGCCTATCTCGGGCACTTAACCCGCGCGCGTGACCTGACGAGAACCGCAGTAGAATCGGCGCACCGTAACAAAGACCAGGACAGAGCCTCTGGCTACGAGATCGCGGGTATTCTGCGAGAGGCGGAATTCGGTGTTCGCCGACGGGCCCTGAAGGAAGCAAATGCGGTACTCAAGCAACATCTGAGTCAGCAGTCGCGTGTGTTGGCGGCTCTAGCGCTAGCGCGCGGGGGAGAGTCCGATTCGGTCCTCGCCATCGCAGAGAAATTGAATCGCGAGCGCCCATCCGACACACTATTGAACACCTACTGGCTCCCGACGATCCGTGCTGCGGTAGAACTCAATCATCACAACCCATCGGCGGCCATCAAACTCCTCGAGCCGGTGATCCCATACGAAATGGGTTTACAACCAAATCCCACATTCCTCGTACCGTATCCGCCTTATGTGCGGGGCATGGCGTATCTCGAGAGCGGGCAGGGGACCGAAGCAGCCTCCGAATTTAAAAAGATTGCCGATCACCCAGGCCTGGTGCTCAACGGCCCGCTAGGCGCGCTGGTTTCCCTTGAGCTAGGCCGCGCTTACGCGATGGAGGCGGGCGTAATCTTAACCTCAGAAGAAATCAAAGGCAAGAATCTTATCGCGCGGACTCGGCAACAGCTCGAGGCTCTTGCCAAAGCGCGCAAAAACTACAAAGATTTTCTGACGCTCTGGAACGATTCGGATCCAACTATCCCGATTCTTAAACAAGCGAGAACGGAGTACGCGAAGCTGCGGTAGTTTGGCGTGCAGGCTGGAGTCAGATGGAATCGCGATTCATGGAATGCTCTCTTATCGTCACACACCGATTGTTTTAACCTCCTACTCGCCTGTCCTGCTGGGCGCGGAACCACAAATACTTGCCGAAAAATCGGCATTCGTTTGTTGATAGGGCGCGTCTTAAATGAGCACTATCGCGTTAGCAAAAGTCGAGATTGAAGAATAAGCGACAAGCGGTCCGGGCCCATATAAGACGAGGCAAGTGTCCCTTGCTGGCTTTGTTTCAATTTGCAAACTAGATGGGCGGATGTTGCTAAAAGCTGGCTATCACCGCTCTTTTGCAGCAGCACGAGCAATGAATGCACCGGACGCCAAAGAGACATCGCTATTAGTGGCACTGACTGCCACAGCGCCGCCCCAGTTGTCCGCGCAACTGCCAACGCAGGGACTAAGAGCAGTAGTCTTAGGCTCGCGGCCGCCCTTGTTTTCGGATTTTCTGGATGGTTCGTTAGCCATGAAAGTTAAGCTCCGTCGAAAGAAGTACGAGGCCCACATCCGCTTTGAACAGATCGACGATCTCTAACTATCGTAGACTATCGGTCAAGGGGTCTAAATACCCTAGATTACTAAGGACCGTGACCGGGGTCACATGTAAGAAGCAATTACGATACCACAATAGATGGGGCTTTTCTCATTTTGGGTTCATTTTTTGGCGTTTAGCCCATCGCGCCCTTGCTGCCAATGACGCCCGTTCTCTCCGCTGTTCCGGTGTAAGGGTTTCTAGGCTGCGCTTGCCGCCGATCCGACCGCCCTTGATGCCCATTTTTGACATGACGCGGGAAATCGCAACGGGGACTCTGGGGCGCGATTTATTTGCTGCCTCAGGCTCACTCGTAGAACGCTGCACCATTTGAAAGGCGGCTTGGTTTACATCTGACGGTCTCTTGCTAATACGCTTTGGCATGCCAACAGTATGCCACGATCCGCGCCAGTCTCAAAATGAAAGTAGCCCACTACCAAATTTCATACTTGGTGCACTGACTGGGTGGCTTCTTATTTGGGAGGATCTCGAGAAGGTGCGACCGACTGAATATCGGTTTTCTCTTTCTTTGGCTCTTCTGGCTTATTTTCCAGATTCTGCACAATGACAGAAATTCGACGGTTGGATGCATCCTGCGGTTGGTCTTTCTTGCGCGGCATCTGATCGGCGTAGCCGCGGACCTGCGTGACCTGGTCATCTCGTACGCCTTCATGCTGCATTAAGCGGCGGGCGGCGTTGGCCCGATCGGTGGAAAGCTCCCAATTGCCGTACTCCCGGCCCCGCGTGTAGGGCTTGGAATCGGTGTGGCCTTCGATTGACAGATTATTGGGAAGCTTTCCCAGTTCGTGCGCCAGCAGTGAGAGCAAATCTTTTCCGTTGTCGTTGGGCGCGGGGTTGCCAACATCAAAGAAAGTTCCAGTTTCCGTTTCGAGAAGTTCGATGCGCAGGCCTTCCGGAGTCAGGGTCATCTCGATCTGATCTTTCAGCTTGTCGAAGTTGGGCATCGCGCGGATTGCCTTTTCCAGTTCCTCCTTCAGCTTCGGCATGTCATCTTTGGTGATGGCAACGGCCTCTGCGACGCCAGCTTTAGCGGATCCGGTTTTATTGGCCGTTCCGGAAGGGTCTTTGAAGTATCCGGCAACTGCTTCCCGCACGGGTTTATTGGTATTGAGCAGCCAGAGCACAATGAAGAGCGCCATCATTGCGGTGACGAAGTCGGCGTACGCAACTTTCCACGCGCCGCCGTGATGACCGCCATGTCCGCTTTTCTTCTTGATAATGATGATGGGACGGGAGCCAGCCATAAAATCGCTTTCTCAGGCCGATGCCGAGGCAGTCGCTTCTCCTTCTGGCGCCTTATCAGTCGCTCCTTCGGCTCCGCCAGGCGCAGCATCAGCACTCTTCTTGCAATGCTTTTCAACTTCAATGAATGAGGGACGGACATGGCCGGGAATGGCGCGCCGCGCAAACTCAACTGCCATAATGGGAGCGTTTCCCTTCAAGAAAGAAATCATCACCACGCGCAACACATGCAGGTAGGCGCCTTCTTCTTCCGCAGTCTTCTGCATGCTGGCGGCAAGCGGCCCGACCAGCCCGTAGCAGAGTAAGATGCCCAGAAATGTGCCGACCAGCGCGGCGGCGACTTTGTGTCCGATTTCTTCCGGCGGTCCGCCAAGCGCACCCATGGTAATTACGACGCCGAGCACGGCGGCAACAATTCCCAGGCCCGGCAAGGCGTCGGCCATGCTGCTCAGCGAAGCCACGGGCAGGCTGGTTCCGTGATGATGAACTTCCATATCGAGATCCAGCAGTTGATCAAGATCAAATGCTTCGACTCCGCTGACCGCCATGCGCATGGTGTCGCAGAAGTAGTCGCGGACATGATGGTCCTTAAGAAAGGCTGGATACTTGGAAAGGACTGGACTCTTGCCTGGATCTTCGACGTCACTTTCGAGCGCCATCAGTCCCTCACGGCGAGCTTTGTTGAGCAGTTCATACATCATTTTGAGGGAATCGAGATAACGCTGTTTGGTGAATTTCGATCCTCCGAAAACGCCCGCCAGACCAGCGGCGATCTGTTTCAAAATGTGCAGCGGATTGGCAATCAACACCGTGCCAATCGAAGCGCCTCCAATGACGACCAGTTCGGCGGGCTGAATTAGAACCTTGAGGTTGCCATGTTCCATCAGGTAGCCGCCTATTACCGAGCCGAAAACAACCACGATTCCGATAATTGCAAACATAGTAGGTCAGACCCCTGAATCGACCGGGCTCGCCAGCACGCCGACTTCGACAGACGCAACTGCGTTCTTGGAAGCTAGGTCTAGCGAAGCTTGCGCGCGATGCAAGAGCGATTCAACCGTGTCCTCGGATTGAACGCTGGCATGTCCCACCGAGGTAGTGACGGATAACTCATCACTCCACCAGCGCAGCCCGGCACAAGTGACCATCTTGCGCATGCGTTCGCAGGTTTTTTCCACACCGTGATCGCCGCAGTTAATGAGAATCGCGAGGAACTGGTCATCCGCCCAGCGGCCCACAAAGTCACTGGGCCGGAAAGCATTCTTCATAGTCTGTGCCACCACGCGCAAAATCGCGTTGCCGGCCGGGGGACCGTAGGCAGATCGAAAGTGCGCCAAACGATCCACCTGAATCAGAATGACGCCAAACGGCAGATGGTAGCTGGCAAAACCGGAAAGATTCTTGCGCAAATGGAATTGCGTGAACTCATGATTCGGAATGCAAGTGGTTTCGTCGATGCATCCGTGCTGAGCCAGAGTGTGCCCGTTGGGGTCTCGCTCGGCGGCAAATTCCTGCTCGTCAAAACTCTCGACGATGCCAATGATTGAGCCGTGCAGGTCGCGCAGGGGAGCAGCCCGCATCAACACGTGCACCGGATGCCCTTCTTTATGCCGCAATTGCATTTTCGCTTCCTGCGCCTTGCCTTCATGCAAGGTACGCGTGATGGGACAGGTTGCGCCGCAGGCAATACAGCCCTGGCCGTTACAGTGCAGCAGAATGTTTTCGCGGCCTGAACGTCCCACCACCTCATGCCGCTTGTGTCCAGTCAGCCGTTCGGCGCCCTGGTTCCAAAAAAGAATTTTCCCGTTCCGATCCGCCACCGACACTCCTGTCTGCAGCGTGTCCAACACGGTTCGAAAGATCTCTGGATCCTGAAGTTCGGACATAAAAGGTTACAGTGGCCGCTGCAGTACATATCGGCATGCAAAGTCCAGCACTTCAGATGAGGACGAATGGATGATTCGGTCCGCAGTCTTGGACTCAGGGTTACTGTCTAACAAGTGAAGAGGAAATCGCGCACGCACTGGTTCGGCTCTTTCTCCGGCGGACGAGCGCTATGACTTACCCGCGTGCTTCCGGGTGGCGCGGATGGTCATATACCCCGGTGTTCGGTCGCGATCAGGCATTCCACCACTCCAGCCTTCGGGCTGAACCGTGAGTAAAGAAAACCTTCCATTTAGCCGAAGAACCCCGTGAGGCCACTGCTGCCGGCGTATCAGTGTGGTGCGGTTCCTGGAGGCTGGAGAGAAGGGCTATGCAACTGTTCGAGACATTTGCAACAGGTGCACTCGGTTGTACCGCGACGAGGCGGCGGCTTGGGTCGCCCGGCATTATTCGCCTCCTTGCCGTGTTCATCGTAACCGCCAGTGCGGTAGCCCAGCAGACAACCAAAGACTTGAGTGAAGCCAGCTTGGAAGAACTGACCAACATCCAGGTTTACAGCGCCTCGAAGCACATGCAGAGCGCCAGCGATGCGCCAGCTTCAGTCACGGTGGTCACAGCGGACGAGATCCAAAAGTTTGGCTACCGCAACCTGGGCGACGTTCTACGCAGTGTGTCCGGCTTCTATGTCACTTACGATCGCGATTACACCTTTGTCGGCGTGCGCGGTTTTGGGCGTCTGGGAGACTGGAACAGCCGGATTTTGGTGCTGATTGACGGGCATCGCATCAACAATAACGTTCTCGGCCAAGCCATGGTGGGGAATGAGTTTTTAGTGGATATCGACATGGTCGAGCGGGTGGAAATTGTTCGCGGGCCCAGTTCCTCCCTGTACGGCGCGAATGCTTTTTTCGCGGTCATCAACGTCATTACACGTACAGCGAAAGCAGTGAAAGACTGGGAACTTTCTTATCAGACCGGGAGCTTCGGCACCAATGAGGGCAGAGCGACGTACGGACATCAATTCCGTGACCTGGGCGTGCTTCTTTCCGGCACTTTCTATAACAGCCAGGGACAGACTTTATTCTTCCCTCAATTCAATACTCCGGCTAACAACAACGGCATTACCAGCGACACCGACTACGAATCCTATAAACACATTCTGGCCACACTTACCTTTCACGGATTCACACTGCAGGGATTGTTCAGCACCCGCGACAAAGGAGTCCCGACTGCATACTTCGGTGCGGTATTCAACGATCCCGCCGATTTCAACATTGATAGCCATCAGTTCGTGAATCTGGGATACCAGCACTCGGTTGGAAAGTGGCAACTGGACGCGCACACAGGATATGACCAGGCTCGGCTGCAAGGCCCGGTCCCCGAGGCGCCTCTAATGCCGGGTGATCCGGTTGTGCTGAACACGTTCTCCTTTCGCGGAAATTGGTGGACTGGAGAGGTCAAGGTAAGCCGCGATCTCTTCGAAGGAAACCGGCTAACTCTGGGATCGGAGGTTCGAGACAACCTGCGGCAGGATCAGGGCGACCTGCTGAACCCGCCAAATGTATTTTCCCCTGAGCCGAATAGTTCCCTGATCACTGCGTTCTACGCTCAGGATGAATTTGCCATCACCCACCGCTTCACGCTAAATGCCGGGGTTCGATATGACCACTATTCGACTTTTGGTGGAACCACCAACCCGCGGCTGGCATTGATCTACCGTGCCGCCGATAAAACCACTCTCAAGATGCTATACGGCAACGCCTTTAGCGCTCCCGACGTATATCAAACCTCGCCAAACTTCGGCACCTTCTACGACGATAATCCCAAGCTCCAGCCCGAACACATTCAGAGTCTGGAAGGAAGAGTGGAACAAGGGCTGGGACAGCACTTTCAGCTATCTAGCGGCGTATATCGCAACCGAATTACTGATTTGATTACGCTCGACTTGAATCCCGTAGACCACAACTTCCAGTACCAAAATGCCGGCAGTGCACAAGCCACGGGTATGGATGTCGAGCTTAGTGGACGCGCAACCAACGGCGTGCAGGGCAAGGCCAGCTTCGATTACGTGCATGCGTATGACGACGGTGCCGGGCACCCCTCACTGGATAACTCTCCCGGCCCCATGGCGAAGTTGAATGTGAGCGTCCCATTGGTCGACCAGTGGCTGTTCGCAGGAGTCGAGGGGCAATTCTTGGGGCGACGCCTGACGCTGTTGCCGGGCTCAGTAGGTAGTTACCAGGTCTTCAACCTTACGTTGCTCGGACACACGGTCGGAAAACACCTGGACGTGGCGGGCAGCGTCTTCAATGTTCTGGATAAGAAGTACTTCGATCCTGGTCGCCCGGAAGACCCGGAAAACGCAATCCAGCAGGATGGGAGAAGCTTGCGGATAAAAATTACTGGCCGGTTTTGAAAGAGCCTGTCGTCCTGGGGCGCATGAGTCGGCGCTTGTTTTCAGAACTTATCACCTAAAGACACGTAACAGTGCTTCGAGAGCGACATGAGGATTGTGAATTTGACTCCGGCAAAGGTTGGCGGCATGCGGAGTCCGAGGCGAGTTCTATGGGCAATGGGTGTGGTGGTGCTGTTCCTGAACGGCACGCGGGCGCAATCTCCGACGGCAAGCGAGTATCAGGTCAAGGCGGCCTTTCTGTTCAACTTCGCGAAGTTCGTGGAGTGGCCGGCAAGCAGTTTCTCCGATGCTTCTGCGCCGCTTCGGATCTGCGTTTTCGGTCGCGATCCCTTCGGCGAAGAATTACGCAACATTACCAAGGAAAAGACGGTGAACGGGCACAAACTCGAGGTTAGTCAGGTTCTCGATCTACAGGTGGCCAGAACTTGCCAAATTCTCTTTATCGCTTCGTCGGAGACGGCGCAACTGAAGCAAATTCTTGAGAGCCTCCGGGGGACCGATGCCCTGACCGTGGGCGATACCAAAGGTTTTGTCGAGCAGGGCGGGATGATTAATTTTGTTTTGGAAAACAGCCGGGTGCAGTTCGAAGTGAACCGCAAGGCGGCCGAACAAGGCGGGCTGAAAATCAGTTCCAAGCTGTTGAGCGTGGCGAAACTTGTGGTCGGATAAGCGCCATCCGGGAGTCACGTTGATGCCTCATTTCGGGGATTTGTCGATCCGGCGCAAGCTCACCGTCCTTTTCATGGCGGTCAGCGGCTTCACGGCATGCGCGGTTTCCGTCCCCATGGCGACCTACGACGTGCTGACATTCAAACACACTGCTGCCCAGAACCTGGCTGTTCTGGGCGATGTTCTGGCCGGGAACAGTACGGCTGCTCTGACCTTTCGTGACTCTGATTCCGCGCGCGACGTGCTACGCGCTTTACGGGCTGAACCCGATGTGATTGCCGCCTGTGTATACACCTCTGATGGCAAGCCATTCGCTAAATACACACGCGCCGCCGAAGATTTGAAACTTGTGCCGCAGATCGCGCAAACCGAATCCACTCTCTTCAAGTACGGTCATCTAATTCAGTTCCGCAAGATCATGCTGGCCGGCGAATCTGTAGGAACGCTTTACATTGAGTCTGACCTGGAAAGACAACATGCGAGATTACGACAAGCAACCCTCACATTCCTAATAACGCTGTTTGTCACATTCACTATGGCTTTCATGCTGGCATCGCGCCTGCAGAAATCCATCTCGCGGCCGGTTCTTAACCTGGTAGAAACCACCAAAGCGGTGTCCGGCTGCGGTGACTATTCCATTCGGGCTGATGCCTTCAATTGTGACGAGTTTGGAGTGCTCGCCACGGAGTTCAACAACATGCTGCGGCAAATCGAGACGCGCGACCTCGAACTGCAGCAACACCGCGAAAGCTTGGAAGAGCAGGTTACCTGTCGCACCGCAGAGTTGCTGGCCACCAACGAAGAACTGCAAGCAGCCAAGGAGATAGCCGAAGCTGCAAGCCGCGCGAAAAGCGAATTTCTGGCCAATATGAGCCATGAAATTCGCACCCCGATCAACGGCATCATGGGAATGACAGAACTAACTCTGGACACGAATTTGAGCTCCGAGCAACGCGGATATTTGCTGCTGGTGAAGTCTTCGGGTGATGCGTTGCTGTCGGTAATCAATGACATTCTGGACTTTTCCAAAGTGGAGGCGGGCAAACTCGATTTAGAGAACATCGACTTCAATCTTTACGACTGCGTCGGCGAGACCATTAAAACGCTTGCCCTTCGGGCTCATCAGAAGGGATTGGAGTTAGCTTACGACGCACATCCCGATGTGCCCGCGCATCTCTGTGGCGATCCGGGACGCCTGCGGCAGATTCTGGTAAACCTCGTCGGCAACGCGATCAAATTTACCGACCGCGGAGAAGTCGTGGTCACAATTGAAAACCATTCACAAGTTGACAGCGGGGTGGAACTGCATTTCAAAGTGAAGGATACTGGCATAGGCATTTCCGCAGATAAGCAAGGACTGCTGTTCAAAGCTTTTTCTCAGGCGGACAGCAGCACTACGCGCAAGTATGGCGGTACCGGCCTGGGGCTCGCCATCAGCGCCCGCCTGGTCGAACTAATGCAGGGAAGATTGTGGGTGGAGAGCAGTGAAGGCAACGGCAGCACGTTCCACTTCACCGCGAAATTTGCTGCAGCCAGGATCATCTCCGCAGTGCTATCGCTCGCCCCCGCAGCCGGATTGAAAGGTATCCCGCTGCTCGTGGTTGACGACAATGAAACCAACCGGCGGATCGTTTGCGAAATGACTCGCGCATGGGGAATGAAAGCTATGGCTGCGGAGAACGGACCGCTGGCACTGGCTCGGATCGAGACCGCTCAGCAGCAAGGAGAGCCGTTCCGGATCGTGGTTATCGATTGCAATATGCCTGAGATGGATGGCTTCGAGTTAGCCGAAAAGATACAGACTAGAGGAAAGAATAACGGCTTGCAGAGCGAAACCTGCTTGCTGATGCTGACTTCTAGTGGATGGCCCGGAGAAGCCGAGCGTTGCCGGCAAGTAGGGATTTCAGGCTATCTACTCAAACCCGTTGCCAAATCCGATCTGTTGACCGCTATACGCACCGCGCTCGCCCGTGGCCAGGCGCAGGCAGATCCCAAACCGACCCTGATCACCCGTCATTCCTTGCGGGAGTCGGCACACAAACTGAGAATTTTGGTGGCAGAGGATAACGCGGTCAATCAGGTAGTCATCATCCGGGCGCTACAGAAAATGGGGCATACTCCGGTGTTGGCACAGAACGGCAAAGATGCGCTGGCCATGGCTTCGAGTGAAGAGTTTGATCTCGTTTTCATGGATGTGCAAATGCCGGATATGGATGGGCTGGCCGCAACCGCAGCCATTCGAAAAAAAGAAGGGCACAGCGGAATTTATCTGCCGATCTTCGCCATGACCGCTCACGCGATGAAGGGCGACCGCGAACGCTGCCTCGCCGCCGGCATGGACGGATACATTTGCAAGCCCGTGCGATTTTCTGACATTGAGGCAACTCTGGCAGGCTTGAACCGGGTGAAACCCAATCCGCCTTCGGCACCGGTAAGGAGGGAGTCCTGGAGCCGAAATGAAGCTCTCGAGCGCATTGGAGGAGATCAGCAACTGCTTGGTGACTTGTGTCAGATTTTTCTCGAGGAGTCTCCGAAATTGATGGCGAAACTGCGGCAGGCAGTAGACAGCGGTGATTGCGAGGGTCTGATGCGGGCCGCACATAATCTTAAGGGCGAGTCGAGCTATCTCGGAGCCAGCGGAACTTCCCAGGCGGCGCGGCAACTGGAAGAGATGGGACGCAACCGAGACCTCTCGCACGCCGACAGTACGCTGGCAGAACTGGAGCGGGAGATTTCAAGTCTGCATGATGAGTTGAAAGATTTAGCCGGCGCGCAACTGTGAAAACTATGAATAGAATTTCTGCACCACTAACCCAAGAGTTCGCTGATCACAAAAAAGGGACTCTGGCGCTGAATTCCGTGTTGATCGCTGAGGACGATCCCATTTTTCGACGAATTCTCGAAAGCTGGTTCAAGCGCTGGGACTATAAGGTTACGGCTGTACAAAATGGTTTGGAGGCATGGGAGATCTTGCAAAAGGATGACGCCCCGCAACTGGCGGTGCTCGATTGGATGATGCCAGGGCTGGACGGGATCGAACTCTGCCGCAGAATTCGTAGCCGCAATCAGGGCCCTTATCGATACGTTATTTTGCTGACCGCTAAAGATGAAAAGCAGGATTTAATCGCCGGGCTGGAAGCCGGAGCGGACGATTATTTGACCAAGCCATTCGATGTCGATGAACTGCATGCCAGGGTTCGCGCCGGCAAACGCATTCTCGATCTCCAAGCGGCGCTGTTGGAAGCCCAGAGAGCCTTGCAGTTCGACGCTTCTCACGACGGCTTGACTGCCATTTGGAACCGCAGCGCCATCCTCGATTTGCTGATAGGAGAAATGGAACGCAGCCGCCGTAATCGGGATTCGATGGGCATCATCATGGCCGATATCGACTTCTTCAAGAAAATCAATGACAGCCATGGCCACTTGGTGGGCGACGCTGTGTTGCGTGAGGTTGGCTATCGCTTGCAGTCCGGACTTCGAAGCTATGACTCAGTGGGCCGCTACGGAGGCGAAGAGTTTCTGGTCGTCGTACCGGGGTGTGACATTTTGAATCTTGAGGTAACTGCAGAACGGCTGCGCCGTAAGATCGCGGATACACCGGTTGAAACGACTGCGGGCCCAGTTTCGGTCACCATCAGCCTTGGTCTTGCGGCCACACAAACCACTGCTGCAGGCTTGACCGGCCGCGAGGCATTGCTTCGCGACGCCGACCAGGCTCTCTATGCCGCCAAGGCTGGAGGCCGCAATCGAACCGAAAGCGCTCCGGTTGCGATGGCGGCCAGGCAGCACGGCAGATGATGGGAGCGGAAGCAAGAAGCGAAAGCCCGATTGCGAACGCGGAACTTTCCTAACGTCAATGTTAATGAGATAGCACGTTGGTGGCGCTATCTGGCCCAGTCGGGCCATTCACAGAAATCGAGACCAGATTTACTTTCCTAGGTGAGCAGTTCTGGGGGAGGGCTGCCCGGGCGTCCAATGACTCAAAAAGTCGGACGCCCGTTTTATTTGCTCCGGACCTGCATATCCGCAAGTCCGTATTGCTCAGCTAGAATTGTTCACCCTCGATTTCTTGTCCTGCTGGTGATAACGCGGAGCTTCGAAATGTATCTCTGATCTATCCTTCGATCAATACGTCGAAATGGTGAAATTTACCGTAATGCGAGCCTGGGTTTCCACCGCTTGGCCGCCCTGGTAATAAGGTTTGAAGTGCCACTGCTTTACCGCTTCGCGCGCGGCCTCGGAAAGTATCGCGGGCCCGCTTAGAACCTGTATGCCTTGAATGCTGCCAGTCCGACTAATTAGAACCTCTAGAATAACGGCGCCTTGAACTTTCATCTGCTTCGCCAGTAGCGGATAAGTGGGATTTACGCTAGACACGACTTGCGCGCTAGCGCTCGACATTTGTACTTGCGCGGCGGCATGGTTTTCTACCGGGACGCTGTCCTGACTTTGCGCGGGACTGGGAGTTTGCTCATCCGCAACTTGAGCACTTGGTTGCATATCGAGTTTCACGGAACTATCGCCCGGTTTGACCGCCCGGTGCTGATTGCCGGCTACGACCTCGACTTCCAGAGGCGGAAGCACGGCTCGGTTGGTAGCGATAATCACGGGCGACTCGTCGCTCTGTGGTACGGCTGACCGGATATTTTTCGCCAGCGGCTTCGACTTGGACCGCGCATGACTGGCCGCTGGGGCTGCGGTCCGCGGGGAAGCGATTTTGGGGATGGTCTTGGACGCCACGGCCGGTGGCGAAAGTTGGTCATTAATTTCCGATTCAACGCCCGGACTCGGTGGGAACCAGTATTGGCGGTCCTTGATCAGCACCGAAATGAGCGCTACCAGCAAAACACCCAGGGCGATGAGCATCCGGCGACGTTGCTGCTGTTGGAAGGCGATGTGTGGCGAGGGAGAGCCAAGCTCTGCGCCGTTGTTCCGCTCCAGCATAGGCATAATGCGAACTTCCTGCCCGTCGGGGACGTGGACTTGCTGCCTAGTATGCCCGGAAACTATGCACAAAGCTAGGGCATTTGCTGGAGGGTCGCTGGTGGTCGTAACGAACGAAGATCCTTAGCAGACCAGTTGTTCGCGGCTCAGCTTCAGACCATTCAGATTGCCGAGAACGGTAACCGCGATCGAGTCGGTGAGAAAGAACTCATTGGCAAGCTGCCTGATTTCTGCAGCGGTTACGCTTTCGATTTTTTCGATCAACTCGTCCATGCTGTAGAAGCGATCGAAGTACATTTCTTGCCGAGCCAGGCTGGACATGCGCGCGGTAGAGGATTCCAGCGACAACATCAAGCTGCCCTTTAATTGATCCTTGGAGCGCCGCAGTTCCTCCTCGGGCACATCCTCGGATTTTAGTTTGCGGAACTCGGAAACGATGCTTTGCACCACCTTGCCCGCCGAAGCCCGCGATGTACCAGCATAGACTGAAAGGCAGCCGGTGTCCCGATATGGATTCAGATCGCTGTAGATCGAATAAGCAAGTCCCTGCCGTTCGCGGATGTTTTGAAACAAACGCGAACTCATGCCCCCACCCAGCAGCGTATTCAGAATGTACGATGCATGCCTGCGCTCGTGGGCAATGGGATGCGAAGGCACGCCGACGCAGATCTGCACCTGCTCCAGAGCCTTCTTGTTGCGCATGATAATGCGCGGAACAATTTTCGGCTGAGGACTGTGAAATCCGTTCTTCATCGGTTTCATGTGCTGGAAATGCTTTGCGACCAACTCCACGAACTGCTCGTGCCTCAGATTTCCGGCAGCACAAATAATCAGATTTGCAGGAGTAAACCGCTGATCGTAAAACGTGAGCACCGGATCGCGCTCGAATGTTTTGACGCTGTCCTTGGTACCGAGGATGGGCTTGCCCAACGCGTGATCCTTCCAGAAATTCTGGGTGAAAATTTCGTGCACCAGGTAATCCGGACTATCTTCATCCATCTTGATTTCTTCCAGGATCACCCCTCGTTCGCGGGTAATGTCCTGGGCGTCGAAGGTCGGGTTCAGCACCAAATCGCTGAGGACATCCATAGCGATAGGAAGATGCTCATCCAGAATCTTGACATTGAAACAAATGCACTCTTTGGCAGTAAAAGCGTCCATGTTGCCGCCGATGGAGTCGACCTGGCGAGCTATGTCTTCGGCAGAGCGATGCTTCGTGCCTTTGAAAACCATATGCTCAACGAAATGGGAGATTCCATTCCATTGCGCGTCCTCGTCGCGCGATCCGCTTTTTATCCAGACTCCAATCGACGCAGAACGAATATGCTGCATCTGTTCTGTGATTACGGTCAGACCGTTAGGCAGCATTTCGCGCCGAATATTGCGTACTTCTTGCACCATTAGTTTTTCCTAAACGGGGCCGCCTCAGGACCGGGCAGGCCTTCACTATTGTTACATACCTGGCCGACCTGTGCTAAAACATAGCTATTACTTCAGAATCAATAGTTTACGGTAAGTTGCGGCGCCTTGCTAATCCAGTTCTCCTTTGCCGGGACTATCTCCTCTACAATCTAATGAGACGGCTAATCGATGACGCAAGAGAAGCAAACGGTTCTATTAGGCCTCAGTCTTCGCGAACTAACGGATTTTGTCGAGGAATCGGGCCAACCTTCCTATCGTGGACAGCAATTATTCGAGGCGCTTTATCGTCAACGTGTCGCATCCGCTGACCAGGTATCCACCCTTCCGCAAGAGTTTCGTCAGAGTCTGAGTCAAGAAGGACTGTCGCTAGGGATACCGTCGATTGAAAAGAAATTCGTTTCACGCGACGGCACAGTTCGCTACCTCATCGGATTTGCTGATGGGCAGAGCGTAGAAACGGTCTGGATGCCGGAAGGCGACGACGGAGAGGCTGGCGACGGCAGCGAGGCGGGCCATGAAGTCGAAAGAGCCTGGGAGCGGGCTACAATCTGCGTCTCCAGCCAGGTGGGTTGCGCAGTGGATTGCCAGTTTTGCCTGACCGCACTATTGGGAGTAAAGCGTAATCTGACGGCCGGCGAAATTGTGGGCCAGGTCTGCGCCGTGCTCAATGACCAACATGTTTCTCCGCCGCAAGACCGGGTGAACATTGTTTTTATGGGTATGGGCGAGCCGTTCTTGAACTACGAAAATTTCACGAGAGCCGTCAACCTGCTGGTAGAGGGCGTGGGAATACCGGAATCACGCATGACAGTCTCAACTGCGGGAATAGTGCCTCGGATCTACGATCTCGGCGCCGAACCGGTGCGGCCAAAGCTGGCGATATCGCTGAACGCGTCCAACGACGAAGTGCGCAGCCGGCTGATGCCGATCAATCGCAAATGGAATCTGGAGAAGTTAATCGCCGCAGCGCGTGATTTTCCCCTGCGCAACCGGGAAAAACTGACCTTCGAATATGTGCTGCTCGACGGAGTGAACGATTCGCCGCAAAACGCCTACGAACTCGTCGAACTGATTCGAGGGGTACGGGCGAAACTGAACTTGATCGCCCTGAATCCCGGTCCCGGGATTTCCTTCCAAACTCCCGCCGAGAACCGGGTGACGCAGTTTCAAAAAACAGTGATTGCCGCAGGCGTGCCCGCATTCATCCGTCGCCCGCGGGGCCGCGACATCTACGCCGCCTGCGGTCAGTTGAAACGAACCGCGGAACTGGGAAGTTAAGTGTAGTCGCGGGCGTCCACGCCCGTGCGAAAACGGAATAAACTTCTGATCAGGAGTCCCGCAAGTCCGGTATGAGTTTCGTCTGGCCCGCGCGGGCGGGGACGCCCGCGCCTACACGTTTTGTAGCGCCGGCATCTTGCTCAGCTGCTTACAGCGGCCCTCGCGTCAGAAAACAATTCGGGCTGCCGTGAAAATGAGCCGGCAGCTTCTACCGCATCAAGCACGGCAGGGAGCTCAATGCGGAATATCGCTCCACCCTCCGGGCGATTCTGGCATGTGATCTTTCCGTTGTGTTCTTGAATGATGCCGTAGCAGACGCTGAGTCCCAAGCCGGGCCCTTGACCTACTTTCCGCGTGGTGTAGAAAGGATCGAAAACCCGCTCCGGCTGCTGCATGCCTGGTCCATCGTCGGCAAATTCCACCACTACCGATGCATCCTTCAAATGGGCAGCAACGGTCAGTGTTCCACCCTGATCTGACAGGGCATGCAAGGCATTATTGGTAATGTGCAAACACACCTGCAAAAGCTGATTGGAGTCTCCCAGGACGTGCGGCAGTTCGCTCGCGAAATTCATATGTACCTGAACATTGGGAGCGAGCGATTGGGGCAAGCAAAGCTTGACGGCGGTTTGTACCAGGGCGTTGATGTCAACTAGCGTTTTTTCCGCGGGAACCTGTTTGGCGAAACTCAGCAAACTGGAAACCAGAGTGCGAGTCCGCCGCACCTGCTGCTCAATTTTTTGCATCAGTAAGCGCTGTTCGCTGCCGAGTTCCGTCGCTGCCAGCAAATCCGTATACCCCATCATCGCGGTCAGCGGATTGTTTAATTCGTGAGCGGCGCCGCCCACGAGTTGGCCAAGCGAAGCCAGTTTTTCCGACTGCACCAATTGCGCCTGCACTCGTTTGAGGTTCGCAAATGATTCCTGCGAATCATTGAGCAGATGCAGAAGCTCACAATCCAGCAGATGCTGCTTAAAGAAGACCATCCCGCCCATAACCAGCATGCTTACCAGAGTTAGTACCAAGCGGAAGGTGCGGACCGATTGCGGCATTTGGCCATCGAACAAGGACCACGCCGCAAATAGAGGCAGGGAAAAAATAGCAGCCATTCCCAACCTGGCTACCCACACACCATAGCTGCCCACGGCGCGCGCAGGCTGTTGCTTGGTGGAAGAACTCGCAGCGAAAATACCCAGCACTGTGATCCAGGCCATGGAAATGGCCAGCGGCAAATCATATAAGCTGCCGGAATAATACATTTTTCGTGCAAAGGCCCAATTGGCGAAGTAGGAGCTGAAAGAGTATGTAAGACTCGCGGCAAACCAATTTGCGTAGATAATTCGCCAGGTTCCCCGGCTGCGGAGCCATAGGATTCCAACGCCCACCAGGAATACCATTTTCTCGGTCAAATAAAGCGTGTTCAGATTGTGATTGTAGGCAGCTTCGTAGGGAAGCACGTACTGCCATGGAATCACCTCGAACAAATAAAGATATAACCACCAGACGAGAAGCAAAGCGAAATCAAGCGTTCCCAAACGGGTAGTACGATGGTCCGGTTGCAGATGCGGCTGCAAGGCTAACGCGGCGGTCATGGGAACAATATGAAGGAACATCACTACATCGCCGCCGAACGGATTGGGAACGTCGCGTCGCATCACAACTTCGAAGTAAGTCCACAAGACCTGGTAAGAAAACCAGAAACCCATTCCCAGCATCATCAGCGCCCAGAACAGTTGTGTGCGTCCGCGGCTGGCAGTCAGGCTGGGTAGAAGCGAAACGGTTGCGGAAAGAAGAAGAAGTAATTGCACGATATCGCTCAAAGCCGTCAAGGCGAAGCCGCGATGAAGAAAAAGCGATGCCAGGGCCTGCGCGCACAGTAATGCGGCAATGACCCAGATCCATAGCTTCGAGCGTTCGGACACATTCATCCATTTATGATTCTTAGGCACAACCCTCGTAAGGGAAAGTTACTCAAGTAACCTGAAACGCCGCTACAATTGTTTTCGATGATCGGCCGGCATTACCGTATTTAGAATCTCGGTGTTACCGTTGTGTGCAGGAAGTTTCACTTGCTCTCTGATCGCATTGCAAATAATATCCGCGTAACACCATTCCCGGTACGTGGTCGCATTCGATTGCCATTTCAAACCCTGCGAGATCGATTCCTTTGGCGACTTCGTGCCCCCATGGGTGCGAGCGAAATACGTCGTACTGAGCGCTGGCTGGCAAGTGCGCGAGTTTCCCTCGCGCTGGCTTCCGTGGTCGCGATCTGGATGGATCCCACAGAGATTCGCATTTCTCTGTGGGCCTATGGCTTGCTGGCCTTTTACCTCATCCAAGGTGTATTCATCATTTTCTTCTTACGCTGGCGGCAGGAATCAACGCCAAATTTTCGCCTCCTGGTGCACAGCGCGGACATTATCTGGCCGGCCCTCATTTCAGTTTTTGCCACCGGCGAAAGCAACCTGTTTTTCCTCTTCTTTGTCTTCGTTCTTGCCAGTGCTGCTTACCGCTGGGGATTATGGGAGACCGTGGGAACCGCGGTCGCAGCTGTGGTCTTGCTGTGGATAGAAAGCTTCACATTGCTCCATCTGAACTTTGTCGGCGTGGTTAACAGTCTGCTGCTCCGGCTCAAATTGCACTTGCCGCTCTTGCAGGTGAATACCACCGAATTCGAGCCCAAGCACCTTTTCATGCGCTCGGTCTATCTACTGGTATTGGGTTTTCTCCTGGGTTATCTCGCAGAGCAGCAGAAACAACTTCGCGCCGAGAAAGCTGTAATCGCGCGAACGATTGGAAAGGCCAGAGTCGAGGCCGGAGTGAGTGGCACGATTCAAGAAATATCTGACGAACTACTCTCAATGTATGGGGCAAAACGATTGTTTATCGCGTCCCAGGAAACTAGCAATTACCGCGTGTTTGTCGGTGACCTACGCCACCCCAATGGTGACGCTTCCTTTCGCTGGCTCGAGCCTTCCACCAGTGACCGGGAAACCTACATGTTTGAGTCCTCAGCCGTGACTTGTTATGCGCGGCGAAGCAACCGGCGCGATACGAAATTCTCCATCGTGGGATTAGACCGCGACGGCGCCAAGGTGCGTGATCTCACTCCGGAATCACTCATTCCACTCACGCAAAAGTATGATTTTCGAAGTTTGATGACCGTGTCATTCCTGTTCGGTCGCGAATGGTCGGGACGAATCATCCTGCTTGACCCCGCCTTAACTGGCGAGATCGAGGAGGAACTGCGTTTCCTCGAGGAATTGGTTCGTCAAGTGGGACCGGCCGTTTACAACGTTCTCCTGTTACGCCGATTGCGGCTGCGCGCAGGAGCTTTGGAGCGTGCCCGCTTCGCCCGCGAGTTGCACGATGGGGCGGTACAGTCGCTCATCGCTGTGGAGATGCAGGTCGATGTGCTGCGGCGCCAATCGCCCGGCAAGCCCGGTTTGGTGACTGAAGAATTGGGTAGAATCCAGGGACTGCTCCGCGAAGAAGTTCTCAAATTGCGGGAACTGATGCAACAGATGAAAACGCTGGACGTAGATTCCAAAAAACTTTTGGGATTGCTCACTGACACGGTGGAACGGTTTCAGCGCGAAACCGGAATTTCTGCCCGTTTTCTTTCCGACCTGAACGAACTGAATATGCCGCAGCCAGTTTGCCGGGAACTGGCACGCATTGTGCAGGAAGCGCTGGTCAACGTGCGCAAGCACAGTCGCGCTCACCAGGTGCTGGTGCGGCTTGGTTCGCGTAATGGCGCGTGGCACGTCCTGATTGAAGATGATGGGTGCGGCTTTCCTTTCGCTGGCCGCCTGGCGCAGGACGAACTCGACATCCTGGGGAAAGGGCCTGTGATCATTAAGGAACGTGTGCGTTTGATCGAAGGCGAACTCACGGTAGAATCAAATCCGGGGTCCGGCTCACGTTTAGAAATCACCGTCCCGCAACGGCGGGAAGCAGCTTATGGATAATCGGCGATCGCAATCGACTCGCATCGTTATTGCTGACGACCATCCTATTTTTCGTGACGGATTGCGTCGGCTCCTGGAAACCGAGCCTGACCTCAAAGTAATTGGGGAAGCCTGTGACGGCGCTGAAGCAGTCAAACTGGCCAGGCAACTAAAGCCTGACATACTGCTGCTGGATCTCGCCATGCCTCGCCATCCCGGCCTGGAAGCGCTACGCGAGATGAGCTCGGCTTCAAACCAGAGCGCGGTTCGCGTAATACTGCTGACTGCCGCCGCCGAGAAAAATCAGATTGTCGAAGCTCTGCAGCTCGGAGCTCGCGGAGTAGTCCTCAAAGATTCTGCCACCCAGCTTCTCCTCAAAGCGATTCATACGGTTATGGCAGGAGAATACTGGGTGGGACGCGAAAGTGTCTCCAACCTGGTCCAGTACCTGCGAACTTTGGTTCAATCGTCGGGAGAAGAAGCGCGACAGAAGAAATTCGGCCTCACTCCCCGCGAATTGGAAATTGTTTCGGCTGTGGTTGCCGGTTATTCAAATAAAGAAACCGCGGAATACTTCAAAATCAGCGAAGATACGGTGAAGCACCACCTCAGCAATATTTTCGACAAGCTCGGGGTTTCCACCCGTCTCGAACTCGCCCTTTTTGCCGTTAATCAATCCCTGCCTCTGAAGCCCATTGCTTGATATAGCACTTTAGTGCTATGAACTTGCACCTCCGAGCCATTGTTCACCCCTGGGCAGAAAACTAGCATCTACAGAAAGAGTGATATCAGGAAATTTTTCTGCTGATGTCCACCTGGCAACTGCTCTCGCCCGCGTAAGAGTAAATAGCTAGGATTCAAGGAGGAGCGCCGTGGCAAGATTGTTGCAACTGTGGTCGGATGAACGAGGGCAGGACGTTGCGGAATATGCGGTTATGCTGGCGGTTGTGTTGGTGATCGTAGTGGGAACTATTCGTCTTATCGGTGCCAACGCCAACAACGTTTTTTCATCGGTCGCCAGCTCCATCTCGCAGTAACTCCGTTCCACCCGTGCGCCACAATAAATTAACGCCTACCGAATTCCTATCACTAGCAGTGGACGACCTTGGAGCTTTTGATACCTTTCGTCGCGTTACGCGTATCCACCACCAATTGTGACTCGCGCACGATGCGGGCATAGTCATAATCGGAGTGATCAGTCACTATCAGCACGCAATCGTACTGTCCGAGATTTTCCAGCGGCGCGCATTTCATCTGCAGATCATATTTGCGTCCCTTGCCGACGGTTGGAAAGTAGGGATCGTTATAACTAACAACCGCGCCCTCCTTCTGCAGCAACTCGATAATAGTCAACGACGGGGATTCGCGTAAGTCGTCGATATCTTTCTTGTAGGCCAGTCCGAGCACCAGAATCTTCGAGCCGTTCAGCGCTTTCTTGTGCTGGTTGAGTGCTTTCCCGACCGACTCCAGCACGTGATACGGCATGTTGGTATTGATCTCTCCGGCCAACTCGATGAACCGGGTGCGAAAATCCCACTCCTTGGCTTTCCACGAAAGATAAAACGGATCTACTGGAATACAATGCCCGCCCAATCCAGGGCCAGGATAAAAAGGTTGAAATCCGAAAGGCTTGGTGGCAGCCGCTTCGATAACCTCCCAGATATCTAGCCCCATGCGCAGCGACAACAGCTTCAACTCATTCACCAACGCAATGTTCACACAGCGGTAGATGTTTTCTAAAAGCTTCGTCATCTCAGCTGCGGCGGGCGAGGAAACTCGAACTACCCGGGCGAAAATCGCACCGTACAAAGCTGCAGCCAGGTCCGATGCTTTGGGATTGAGTCCGCCGACTACTTTCGGGATGTCGCGTCGCGCCACTGTCTGATTGCCGGGATCTTCACGCTCAGGCGAGAAGGCAACGTAAAACTCTTGACCATTAGAACCTTCACCGCGAGATGCCTTCAGCCCAAGCCGGTTGCCTTTCTCCAATATCGGAATCAACACTTCTTCTGTCGTGCCGGGATAAGTCGTGCTCTCGAGGATCACCAGATGTCCGGGCCGCAGATGGGGAGCGATCGACTTTGCGGTGTCGGTGATGAAACTCAAATCAGGCTCGTGATATTCGTTCAGCGGCGTGGGAACACAAATAATGATTGCGTCCATCTCCGTCAACCGCGAGTATTCCGCAGTAGCGCTGAACCCAGCTTTTTTCGCCGCCTGAATATCAGTGGCCGGAATACGAAAAATGTACGAGCCTCCCTGATCCAGAATGGAGACTTTTCGGGCATCAATATCGAACCCGGTGACCGAAAATTTCTGTTCGGTATAAAGCAGCGCCAAAGGCAGACCCACATAGCCCAGGCCAATGACGGCGACACGCGCCTGTTTCTTCTCAATCTTGGTCTTCAGGTCGGAAAACAAGGCGACTGGCATTGATTCAATAGTCATATTTTTGGGTGAGATTCACTGTGAATTTTAACATGTGCCCCTCACGCTGAAAGCTCACCTCTCCAGTAAGTTTGTTACTTCTGTGCCCACTCGACGCCCTCGATTTCTTGTACTCCAGCGCTCGCAGAGAGAGCTCGCGCACAAGCTTTCCGATATTCGTTGGTGCCTCCGATGGTTCGTTCGTCGCATACGCCCTTGTTCTGCCCGCGCTGGTAACTTACAGTCGATTTCGAGATGCAGAATCGCACTGAGACGCTGGGAATTGGATCGCGTGCCCCGGATTTTTCCCTGGCGGCGGCAAACCGGCGAGAAACATTTTCGCTTCCCGCGCTGCGGGAACACGGACCTGTAATTCTCGAATTCCTGCGCGGAACCTGGTGACCGAACTGCGTAAAACGTATGGCCCAGTTTGAGCCAACGAGAGCTCAATTCGAGAGTTTGGCGGCACAAGTCTTGTTTATCGCGGCAGAAAAACGCGACGGAATGTTTAAACCAGCGAAGTTTCTGGAAAAGCATCCTGTGGCATTTCCTTTCCTGCTGGATGAAGACCGCTTGGTAACCAAGGCCTACGGGCTTTATCACCGGTTCGGCAAGGATGCGATTAATATCGCACATCCAGCTACGTTGGTCATCGACAGCGGTGGCGCGGCCCGATATATCTATCATGGCGATAATCAGACCGACCGGGCACCGATAGAAAAGATTCTTGAAGCGGTCCGAAAATTGGCTTGGGCAGGTCCAACGGCCAGCACGTGAACAGAGTTGAAACATTTGGCAACTGATTAGGAGGCGAAATGAAGAAACTTGTATTGCTAAGCGTGGTGTTGTTCGCAGTTGCTGCGGCAGCGCAAAACAATATCGCATTACCCGCGGGCACATCCATGAAAGTGAAACTGGAAAATGCTCTCACAACTTTTTCGAGCAAGAGTGGCGACCCGTTTTCCGCGCGAGTGACAGAAGCTGTCATGCTCGACGGAAAAGCGGTGATCCCCATTGGCGCAACCGTGCAGGGACGAGTCACCAAAACCAGCGAACCGCGTCGAATCGCGGGCAAACCAACAATCGCTATCTTCCCAGAAACTGTAGTCTTGCCTGATGGCCAGCATTTCATGCTCAACGCGACCCTCGTGGACACCAGCCTGCGTAACGGAACCGATGTCAACGATGAAGGCCAATTCAAAGGCAAAGGACACGACGGCAAGGATATGACCGAGATCGGCATGGGAACTGGCGGCGGAATGCTGGTCGGCGGCTTGATCGGCGGAGCCAAAGGCATGCTGATTGGCGGCGCGGTAGGCGCGACTGCGACCGTCGCTCATTGGATGGGCAAAAAGAGCTCCGCAATGCTGCCTGCGGGTACAGATATGGTAATGGAATTGAGCCGCCCGCTGGAGATGACTGCGGCGGCCACCGGTCAGTAAGAAATCAGTTTCGCTGGGCCGGAAGCGAGCGTTTCCGGCTTTTTTCATTCACCCATCTAAAAAGATAACGCCATCAGATCTTCTTCGCTCAAAAGACGCAGCTCGATCCATCCCTCAAGGGGCAGGGCATCGACAGGTAGACGGTTTTGCCACACACTGAAGCGCAGGCGCAGCAAGGTCGCGACCGGCGTAGTTGCTCTTCCGCCAGCGGCAACCGAAACCGAAGCGGTTGGCTTCGCCAGCAACCACGCCAGTGGAATCTTGAACTCGAAGTTTCGCTGCAGAGCTACTTTCACGTCTTCGCCAGGATGCTCCGACGAGGCAATCGCCGTTTGCTCCTCCTGAGAACTCACCTGCCATGACGCCGCTTTCCCGCTCTGCACCCGCACATCCAATCGCAACCCGCGCCGCGGACGCTGTGAATCCGCGGACCGCGATTCAAGATTGACCACTAAATCAAAATCCACTTCAGGAGGCTTGCCCACAAAATCCAAGCGGCCATAAACAAAATTTTCATCGATACCCGTATGCACGCAATCAACCAGAAACTGCTTGCCGTGCATGGCGCCGGCGCGTTGATCCGCAGTATGCACCGCC
>Ga0182015_10000575_pt1 | contig 52587 bp, 49 predicted proteins | sample 712P3MmetaG_FD_120478 | JGI IMG/M metagenome (GOLD analysis project Ga0182015, IMG submission 120478) | Permafrost microbial communities from Stordalen Mire, Sweden - 712P3M metaG | ecosystem: Environmental > Terrestrial > Soil > Wetlands > Permafrost | place: Sweden: Stordalen | collected...
AGCCCGACGCCGACGCCGACGCCGAGCCCGACGCCGAGCCCGACGCCGAGCCCGACGGCAAGCCCGACGCCGACCTCGACGCCGACCGCGTCAGGCACGGGAACCGGATCGCCGGTCCCGAGCCCGACACCGACTCCCTTCGGCGGCATCTTCTAGGGAAACGAGCGCCCCCGGCCACCAGCCGGGGGCGTTTGCCTAGCTGCGGAGCGCCGTGACCACCTGGCGCAGGCTGGGAAGCCGGCCGTAGAGCAGCAGGCCGACGCGGTAGACCCGCCCGGCGAGCAGCGCGAACGCGACCGCGGCGGCGAGATTGATCGCCAGCGAGGTCGCGATCTGCCAAGCCGGCACGTCCGACGTCGCGATCCGGCTGAACATCACGAACGGCGCCAGCAGCGGCACCTGCGAGCAGGCGACGATCCACGGATTCTCCGGATAGGCGACCGCGAACTCGGCGACGATGAAGCCGGTGAGGACCGGTATCAGAACGGGTCCAGCGACTGCGCCGAGATCCTCGGTGCGCGTGATCAGCGACGCAGCGGCCGCATACAGCACCGAATATTGCGCGTATCCGATCACGAAGAACGCGAAGAAGGCCGCGATCTCGCCCGGCGAGATGCTGATCGCGCCGGCAGTGCTCGGGTGGGTGATAGCATCCGCATGCGGTGCCAGAGCGACAACGATCCTCGAAGAGACCGCGCCGAACAGCACCCAGACCAAGAGTTGGATCAGCCCGGTCACGCCGGACGCCAGGACTTTCGCGGTCAGCAACTGGGCCGGATCGATCGTCGCGACGAGCAGCTCGGCGATGCGGCTGGTCTTTTCTTCAGCGACCGACGACATGATGACTTGCGCGTTGATCAGGATCGCGACGTAGAGCAGGATGATGAACAGAAACGCGACCCCTTTGGCGGCCTTCGCGGACGAAACGTTGGCGAACCGCCCCGCCGCATCGCTGACCGAAACCGGCACGACGACGTGGTGCTTGATGTCGCCGACCCGCAGGCCGGTCGCCAGCGCGACCTGCAGCGGCCCGACGTCGCGGCCGAACGCGTAACCGAAGCTGGACGGATCGCGCGCGTACACCTTCGCGCGCAGCCCGTCGCGAGCACGGGTGAGAATGACGACGTCGGCCGCATTGTGGTGCGCCTTGAGGAATTCGACCGTCGGCGTCCCAGCAATGTGCGGGAGACGATCGACGGTCGTGTAGTCGTCGGCGATCAGTGCTTTCACCGCGGCCGTCAGCGTGGGATCGCCGACGAGTACCACGCGCGTCGTGCCGTTCGGCACGCCGCTGAAAACGAGCGGCAGCACCGTCGTGAGCACGATGCTGGCGGCGCCGAGCACGGTCCCGATCAGAAATGGACGCGACCGAATGCGGCGCAGGAACTCCGCCGCAAAGATGATGCCGATGCGGTTCACGGCGCGTCGCCCGTCGTGCGCGCGTAGATCTCCTGAAGGCTCGGCTCGATCCGTTCGAAGCGGGTCACGCTCCCGGCCGCGACGAGCCGCCGCAGGATGGCGGAGACGTCGGCGCCGGCCGGCAGATCGTAGGCGAGGGCACTCGGGACGCCGTTGCCGGTGCGGGTCGGGCTGGGGTGCAACTCGGGCAGCTCGTCGAGCACGCGGCGCAGTGCGGGCAGGTCGGGCTCGACCTCGATGCGGCGCGACGGCCAGGACGCTCGCAGCTCGTCGAGCGTGCCGCTGGTGCGCACCGTGCCGCCGGCGATGATGCAGAACGTGTCGCACAACTCCTCGATCTGCCACATCTGGTGCGTCGAGAGAATCAGCGTCGTTCCGCCGGCGTGCAGGCCGCGCAGCGCATGCAGAATCACGTCGGCGTTCGCGGGATCGAGCCCGGAGAACGGTTCGTCGAGGATGACCAGCTCCGGCGCGTGCACGACCGCGCAGGCGAACTGGACTTTCTGCTGGTTCCCCTTCGAGAGCTCGCCGCACGGCAGCCGCGTGTACGCGTCGAGGCCGAGCTCGTCAATCCACCGCTGCGCGGATTCGAGATCGTGCGGGCGCCGCAGCCCATGCAGCCGGCCGAAGTAGGCGATCTGATCGAGGACCCGCAGTTTGCCGTAGAGGCCCCGCTCCTCGGGCAGATAGCCGAATCGCATGCGCGCGGCAGCGTCGATCGGCGCGCCGTTCCAGGCGATCTCGCCGCGATCGGGCGCGAGGATTCCGAGGATCATCCGCATCGTGGTCGTTTTCCCGGCGCCGTTGGGACCGAGCAGTCCAAAGGTCGCGCCGGCCGGGACGGTGAGTGAGATGTCGCGCACCGCGACCGCATCGCCGAACGAACGAGCGACGTGAGAAAGCGTGAGGCTTCGCACGTCGCCTCCTTACCCGGCCGTCCGCGCCGACCTTGTGCCGGCGCGGCCAAGACCTCCGCGCACCGGCGACGAATGGCTCCTCGTGCTGACGATCGATCTTTCTCGCCGGGTGAGTTTCATAACCGGCGGTGCGCGAGGAATCGGTCGCGCGTGCGCCGAGGCACTCGCGGCCGCCGGATCCGCGGTGGCGATCGTCGATCTGTCGGCCGAAGATGCGCAGGCGACCGCCGGCACCATCGCCGGTGACTTCGGCATCGAGGCGCGCGGCTACGCGTGCGACGTTCGCGATCCGGCGGCCGTTCGCGCGACGGTCGATGCGGCCGCGCGCGACTTCGGCGGACTCGATCACGTCGTGAACAATGCCGGCGTCCAGTTCGTCTCGCCGATCGCCGATTTTCCGGATGAAAAGTACGCCTTCGTGCGGGCCATCGACCTCGACGGTGTCTTCTACACGACCAAGGCCGCCTGGAACCATCTGGTCGCGCGCGGCCGCGGCCGCATCGTCAACATCGCGAGCGTTCACGGTCTCGTCGCGTCCGCCTACAAGGCCGCCTACGTCGCCTCAAAACACGGCGTCGTCGGGCTCACCCGCGCGGCTGCGATCGAGGGCGCGCCGCACGCGATCACCGTCAACGCGATCTGTCCCGGGGCGGTGATGACGGATCTGGTGCGCGGTCAGGCCGCCGACCTGGTGAAATCGTACGGCGGCGGCATCAGCGAGGAGCAGGCCCTCGAGCGCGCCTTTCTCGATGCGATGCCGACCAAACGCTTCATCGACGTCGGCGAAGTCGGCGTGTTGTGCGCCTTCTTGTGCAGCGACTACGCGGTTTCGATCACGGGCGCGCCGATCGCGATCGACGGCGGCTGGAGCGCGCACTGACGTGAAACGTCCCGCACCGCGCCCGGGTATGGAGAACTGATGGGTCTCCTGCTCCTGTTCGCCCGTTCGCCGCGCCTCATCGGCCAGGCGTTTCGACTGCTGCGTCATCCGGCGGTCCCGCTGCGGCTCAAGCTGCTGGCGGCGGCCGGCGCGCTCCTCATCCTGTCACCGATCGATCTGTTCGGCGACATTCCGGTACTCGGGCTCTTCAACGACTCGGTGCTGCTCGCGCTGCTGCTGGCCTGGTTCGTGCGCACCGCCACGCGTTTCGCCGACGCGGCTCCGCTCGTCGACGTCACTCCCGGCGGCGACACGTCGAGGCAGACCGTGCTGGTCTCGCGGGCATCCACCGCGCGCTAGACCGCCCCTCCGGCATCGCGTCGAGCGGCGCACGTGTACGGAGAGTTTACAGTCCGCCCTCCTCGCCCGGCTAGGTTGCCCGCCCTGGAGGGTGAACGCAACTGGTCCCGTGTTCCGGAGCATCGCCGTCGTCGTCGTATGCCTCCTCGCTGCGGCCTTTTCGCCGGCGGTCGCTGCCGCGCGCCCGGCCACCGACGCGGACCTTGACCGAGTCGCGGCTGATACGGCGGTCCTTCGCGACCCCACCGGCCGTTGGACGCTCGACGACGTCCGCAAACACAGCGACCGTTTTCAGCATCGCGGGTCCCTGCCGATCGACGTGCGGGCGAGCGAATTTGCGCCGAGCGTACTGTGGTTTCGCCTGCACCCGCGCTCGGCTGACAACCAGCTCTGGTACGTTCGCTTGCGGTATCAGGTCGACCACGCCGACTTGCAGTACGTGATGCCCGACGGAAACGTCACCGCGATCCCGTTCGGCATGCTGGTTCCGGTGGCGCGCCGTCCGGTGCCGTCCTCCGAGGTGTTGGCGCCGGTACCGGCCGGCGCGCTCCGCAACGGGACGCTCTACCTGCGCATCGTCACGCCCGATGACCGGTTCGCGATCTTCGACTTGCGGCCGGCATCGTGGCTGCTGGTGCACGAGGCCGGTTCCGAGGGCGAACGCCTGCTGGCGCTGGCCGCGACGATCGGCATGGTGGTGGCGCTCGGACTGGTCGGATTGATTCTGGGCCTGATCTTCCGCGATCCGACCTTCCTCTGGTACGCGGGGACGATGCTCGCGCTCGCGATCTACGAGTTCACGGCGCCGGGACTGGCCTGGCGCTTTCTGTGGCCGAACTCGTCGCTCTCGTACACGCCGATGGTGTACCTCACCTACGTGCTCTACCTCGCGCTCGTGGTCGCGTTCAGCCGGATCCTGCTGCGGCTCCCCGAGACGGCGCCGATGCTGTGGCGCGTGCTGCGCATCGCCTACGCGATCGTGTTCGTATCCGCTGCGGTCGTTACGGTGTGGCCGAATCTGGCCGAACGCTTGGACGTGCTGTCGCTCCTCGACCCGCTGGCCAGCGGTCTCTTCCTGTGCGCCGTGCTGCTCTCGGGGTTCGCGGTCTGGCTGCGCCAGCGGGATGCGCTCTCGGCGACCTATTGCATCGCCTTCGGCGGCGGCATGGTCGGCATGATCATCGCAGCTGCCGGGCGTCACGGTCTCATTCACGAGACGCTGGGCACGGTTGCCGCGGCCGGGATCGGGGCCGCCTGGCAGGCCATCTTCCTTGGCGCGGCGCTCGCCGAGCGCGCGCTCGCCTCAAATCAGAAAGTCGACATCCTCAAGAGCGAGCGCGACGACCTCGAAGCGGTCGCGCTGCGCGACGCGCTCACCGGCGTCTGGAATCGTCGCGCCTTCGAGACGCGGCTGGCCGATGAATGGCAGCGCTCGGTGCGCAGCGAGGTCAACCTCGCGCTGGTGCTCTTCGACGTCGACCACTTCAAGGCGTACAACGACGCCTACGGACACCAGCAAGGCGACACGACGCTGGCCGCGGTCGCGCGCTGCTTGGGTCTCGCTATCCGCCGGCCCTACGATCTGCTGGCGCGCTACGGCGGCGAAGAGTTCGTGCTGCTTCTCCCGGGCTGCGGGCTCGAAGACGCGAAGCGCATCGCCGAGTCGGCGCGCGCGGCGGTCCATGCGGCGAAGATTCCCCACCCCACCGCCGAGAGCGGCGTGGTGACCGTCAGCGTCGGTGTCGGCGGACGGATTCCCGGCAAGGTGGACGATCCCGCGAAACTCGTCGCCGTCGCGGACCGGGCGCTGTACGCCGCCAAACGGCTCGGGCGCGACCGCGTCGTCGTCGCGTAGGGGCTGCTGCTAGGCGCGCGGAGGCGCGTCGCGGAGCGCCGCCGGGACGAATCGCCCGATCAGCGCGCTGCGCAGCGCATCGGGCGGCACGAGGCCTTGGTCGAGGACGAAATCGTGAAACGCGCACGGTTCGAACGCGTCGCCGAGCAGCGCTTCGACCTCTTCACGCAGCGCGACGAACTTCGTGTAGCCGTAGAAGTATGCCGTGGCCTGACCGGGCGAGCGGAACGTGTACCGTTCGACCTCGCTGCGCGCGAAGGTCGGTGAGAAGACGATCTCGCGTTCGAGGAACGCCTGCACCTCTTCCGGGCTTCGTTCACCGCTCTGCAGTTCGGGATCGAGAAACGCGCGCGCGGCTCGGTGCAGCCGCATCTGGAGCGAACAGAGCTGTGCCGCCGGCGGCATGTACGGGAGCATCAGGCGTTCGGCATACAGTGCCCAGCCTTCGACGTTGACCGAATTGAATGCGAAGGCGGCGCGCGCGAGCGAGAGCCCGCCCTCGACCATGCGATCGAATTGGACTTCGTGACCGGGACGCGCTTCGTGCGCGGTGAGCGTCCAGGTTACCGCGTCGTGGGTGAAGTCGTCAGAACGTTCGGTCGCCCGGCCGCCCGCCGCCGGCGGCACCTCCAGCGGAAGCACGAACTCGCCGACCTGTCCGGTGTTGCCGACGAGCGGCGCGGGGTTCATGTGCGCGACCGGCATCTCCGCGCTTTCGGCCAACGAGGCGATGCGGATACGTGCCGGGCGCTCGGGGAGCGTCACCAGCCGTTCGCGCCGCACGATCGCCTCGATCTCGCCGAGACGGGCGCGATAGAACTCCCTGATCGCATCCGCGTCGCCGCGAATCTGGGACCGTTTGAGCGCGGCGATGCAAGCGCGATAATCGTTCGATGCGATACCGAGCTCCGCAGCGACGCGCGGCGAGAGTTCCTGCATCTCGGCGACGATGCTCTCGAAGGCGGAATGCGCCTGCGCCGCGAGCGCGGCCGGCGGGATATCGATGCCGACCCGCCGCAGCGCGTCGGCATAAACGGCGGGCGGCAAGCGATGTTCGGTGCGCGCACGCGGGAGCAGTTCGCGTTCAACAAACGCGGCATAGGCGACACACTGTGACTCGAACACCGCGAAGGCATCGGACCAGCCGTCGAGCCCGGAGCGGACGAACATGTCCTTGATGCCGGCGACCAGCACCGGGCCCAGCGCCAGCACCGTGCGGACCTCGACCACGTAAGGACCGGCCGTTCCGGTGCGCGCCAAACGCTCGCGCGTTTCGCTTTCGGCGGCAACCGCCAGCGGCAGGCAGCCCGGCTCCGCGCCCGCGTAGCGCCGCAAACGCACCAGCGCGCGCTCGCGGCGCGCGGTCACGTTCTGCTCGTCGAGCAGCACCCGAATGCCGCCGAATGCGACCTTCGCGACATCGATCATCGGCACGAGATGCGCATCCTCGACCGCGACGCGGTCGAGGATCTCGTCGACCTTGCGGCGCAGGATGACGATGTCTTCGCGAACGCGTTCGTCGGTTTCATCGGCGGCGGCGCCGTCGAGGACGGCGTACGCGCGCGCGGCGGTCTTCGCGATGCGCCCGCGCCAACCCGCGGAGAGGTCGAGGGTCGCCGTGTCGGCTTGCGTCAAACCGAGCTGCGAGGCATTTTCCGGGGCGTGCGCGGTCTCGAGCGCGACGACGGACTCGGCCAAGGCGTCGCTGCGCAGCACCCAGGCAGGCTTCAGATCGTCCACGTTCCCACGTTCCAGAAGTCGGTGAGGACCAGTGCCGGCCGCACGCCGTGCAGGTCGTCGTTCCACGCATTGATGCTCGCGCGCCAGACGATCGTGTGGAACGGCATCAGTTCGCCGAGACGGCGCTCGAGCTGGGCGTAGATCACCTTTCGCGGCGGCCGGTCGTAGGTCGCATTCGCCCGCTCCTGGAGCGCACCGACCTGCGCGTCCTTGATGCCGGAGTAGTTTCCGCCGTGCGGCGGCAGGTACTTCGGACCGATGGTCTGGCTGTCGTCCGGATCGGGGTTCTTGACCCACGCGTAGAGGCCGAGGTCGAACTTTCCGGCTTGCAGCAGTCCGCCCGCCCCGAGCGGTGCGAAGAGCATGTTCGCAGGTGCGTTGTGCACCTCGACGTCGATCCCGACCGCGCGCAGCTGCTGCTGGATCGCAACCTCGGCATTCTCTCTGACGATGACGCCGGCGACGGTGCGCAACTCGACTTCGAGCCGCTTGCCGTCCTTCACGCGGATGCCGTCGGGCCCGGGCTGCCAGCCGGCGGCGGTCAGCAGCGCGCGGGCGGCGGCGGGATCGTACGGGTTGGGGTCGGGCTGAGCGGTGTAGGCCCACGAACGCGGAAAGACGTCGCCCCAATCGGGCAGATCGACGTCGAGGTAGGTCGTGCGCGCGAGCCCCCGCCAATCGATCGCCCGCGCCGCAGCCCGCCGGACCCGCAGGTCGGAAAACGGCTCGCGGCGCGCGTTGAACGTCACCATCTCGTATTGGGCGGATGGCAGTGCGCTCGACGCGATGTCGGGCAGCGCGCGCAGTTCGCGATACTGCTGTTCGGGGGCGCCGAAGTAGAAGTCGAGTTCGTGCGTGCGCAGCGCGACCAGCAGCGTATTCTCGCTTGGGATGATCCGATACGTGATCCGCGCGAGCCCGGGTTTTCCGCCGAACCAATAGGGGTTGGGTTCCATCTCGAGCGTGCTGTTGATGTCGTAGTGCGTCACCCGGTACGGTCCGCTGCCGACGGGTCGCAGGTTGTAGGGATCTTGATTGAGGTCCGGCTTGCCGGCCAAGAGATGTTTGGGCAGAATCACGCCCTGCACGCCGCAGCGGAAGAAATTACTGACGAAGGGAGCCGAGGGCGCGCGCAGCCGCACGACGACGGTGCGCGGGTCGCGCGCCGTCACGCTCTGCGCCTGATCGTACGGGAAGTGGTACGGGACGTTGTTGCGCGGGTTCATCACCTGCTCGAAGGTGAAGACGACGTCGTCGGCCGTGAGCGGCGTGCCGTCGGAGAAACGAACCCCTGCGCGCAGGTGATAGGTGATCGTCTTGCCGTCGGCGCTGATGCCGCCGTTCTGCCGGCTCGGCACAGCCGCCGCAGCGTCGGGGATGGGATTGCCGCCGTCGTCGAAGCGGATCAGGCCGCTGAAGAGAAACTGGGCCAGGTCGGTCACGCCTGCCTGTCCCGAGAGCAGCGGGTTCAGGTTGTCGATCGTGCGCAGCACGCCCAAGCGCAGATGTCCCGGCTCGGTCCACGGATGACGCACCGGCGGCGCCGCCGCAGTCGTGGCGACGAGCAGGGCCGCGACCAGCCCGAACCTGCGCGCTAGACTAGCCTTGGCGGCTGCGCGCACGCCGTCCGCGGCGACGTTTGCCGTTGGGGTGCTTGTCGCCGGCGGCGACGTTCCCCGGCCGTGCCGGCGACGTTCCGTTGGCGGAGATGGAGGTGTATCCGGAGAGCATCTCGTCGACGCGCTGATAGGCGCTCCCCAGCGCCCCCGGCAGCGACGAACTCACCTCGATGACGCGCTCGGGGAGATCTTCGGTCGAATACAAGGTGACGTATTTTTTGCCGTCGCGTTTTACGTCGATGCGGCGACGCTCCCAGCGGACCGTCTTGGGGTCGACGTTGAGCATGCGGCTCGCGAATCGCTCCGCGTCTTCATGCGGTGCGATGCGGCGCGCTTCGGCCACCCACTGATTCCACTTCGCGGAGAAGTCGGGGATCGGCCGTCCGCGACGGTCGAGAGCGACGCGCGTCGGCGGCAGTTCGAGCCGCCAATGGTCGACCGGATCGATCGCCTGCCAGGTCGGTTTGATCTCGCGCGGCGCGGCGTGCGCATCGATCTCGACCAGCGCCGTCTCGATCTCTTCCGCGCTGCGTACCTTGGCCGCCCGTTTGGGGTCGCGACGCAGCAGCTCTTCGAATTTGTCGGCAACCTGCGCCGTCATCCGGCCCTGGGCGTCGATGTGCGGCGGAAGTCCGTAGAGCGACGGCACCGTCACCAATTCGTGGCGGTGCGCCTGATCGACCAGATCGATCACGATCGCGGCCGGCTTGGGCGACTTCTCGATCAGCTCGCGCCGCTCGAGCGCGCTCCCCGTCTGCGAGAGGCTGTGCGCGATGTCGTCGACGGGGCGCAGCGCGCGGCCGGTGATCTGCGTGTAGAGGGTGGTCGATTTCGTCGGTCGCGCGTTGAGGATCACCTGGACCGACGGGACGTCGAAGCCCTCGAGGTAGAGTCCGCAGTTGACCAGCACGTCGATGCCGTCGCCGCGAAAATCCCGAACGATTCGCTCGCGCTCGTCGCGCGGGGTCTCGCCGGACGCCCACTCGGCGCGAATTCCGTTGGCGACGAATTCCTCGGCCACGTCGCGCGCGTGTTCGACCGACGCGGTGAAGACGAGCGACTTGAGCCCCGGCGTGTGCTGGCTGTAGGCCGCGACGATGCGCGCGTTGCGGTCGACCGTGTTGACGGCAGCCGCGAGCTGCCCGATGACAAAATCGCCTCCGCGGGAGGCGATGTCGTCGAGGTTGGTCGTGGTCGCGACCGCGTAGGATTTGACCGGCACCAGGTAACCCGCATCGATCGCTTTGCGGGCGTCCATCGTATAGACGATCTTCTCGAAGACGTCCACCAGGCGGACGCCATCACCGCGGTTGGGCGTCGCGGTGAAGCCGAGGATCATCGCTTCGGGGCGCTGGGCCAGCACCGCGTCGACGATCGCCCGATACGACGGGGCGGCGGCGTGATGCGCTTCGTCGATCACGAACAGCGAGATGCGGCGCCGGAAGCGGGCGACGAACTCGTCGAGGCGCCGTTCGGCCAACGTCTGGACGGTGGCGACGACGATCGAACACTCTTCGGAGGCGCGCCGTTCGGCCTTCTCGATGCCGATGATCGCCTCGGGATTCTCGACGCGAAACTTGTCGACGAGCTGTTCGATCAGTTCGTCGCGATGAGCGACCACGACGGTGACGTCCCCGGGCCGCAGCGAAAGCAGCTTCGGCAGGGTCGCGATGACGACCGACTTTCCGAGCCCCGTCGCCAGCGAAACGAGTTGGCTGCGCACGCCGCGCGCGCGGTGCTCGAGAATTGCCTGCTGCGCTTCGATCTGATACGGCCGCAGCTGCGGTGCTCGCTGCGGATGCGGGCGGACGGTGTCGAGCGCGGGGCGACGACGCGACCGTGTAGGAACGGCCGGCGTCGCTTCTTCAAGTTCCATTGCGCCTTAGTGAGAGAACGCTCCGCCGCTCCTCGGCGGGGCGAGAGGTCCGGTTCGAGGCGCAAAGCGCACCTGCAAGAGCCGGAGGTTATCGCGGTACTTTCCGAGACCCCGGTGTCAACTCCTCGGTTGCAGGCGTTATTTCTTCGGTCGTTTTGTGTCATACCGCGGCGCTTGCTCTGTCCGGTACGAAACTCGCGCCGGTGTGTCCCGTACATCCGGCATGAAGACAACGAAACAGCGACCCGAACCCGAGCGGCCGGTCCGCACCGTGCGGCCGTTGGTCCCCGACACCACGCCGTTTTTGGGCTGGGGCCCGCGCGTCCCCGGACTCTAGTGGATTCGCCTTCGGCGAATCCTTCGCGTTTGCGGCTGCGCCGCAAGCCGCCCGCTTCGCGGTGCTCACGCCTTTGGCGCTCCGCTCCGCCGACTCCCTAGCGGGTCCGAAGGACGCTGGTTGGGGCTTGCGAACGCGACCGGCATGCTCAAGGACGGCTGGCGCGGACGCTACTACGAAGACTTCGAGGTCGGCGACCTCTACCGCCACCGCCTCGGCCGCACCGTGACGGAGACCGACAATACGCTCTTCACGATGCTGACGCTCAACACCAACCCCATCCACTTCGACGAGAACCTGGCCGCCAAGACGCCGTTCGGGAAAATCCTGGTCAACTCGTGTTTTACGCTCTCGCTTGCGGTCGGACTCTCGGTCTCGGATCTGAGCGAGCACGTGATGGCGAACCTCCAGTGGAATGACGTCCGGCTTCCGAATCCCGTCTTCATCGGCGACACGATCTACGCGCGCAGCGAAATCCTGAGCACCCGGGAGTCGGCCTCTCGCCCGGACGTCGGCATCGTGACCGCACGAACGACCGGCCTCAACCAGCGCGGCGAGACGGTGATTTCCTACGAGCGCACGTTCATGGTGTACAAGCGCGGCAACGATCCGCGCGACGCGATCGCGCCGTAGAAGCGTCCGGATGCGACCGCTCGCCGATCTGCGCATCCTCGCCGTCGAACAGTTCGGAGCCGGACCGTTCGGATCGGTGCAGCTCGCTGAACTCGGCGCGGACGTTATCAAAATCGAGGATCCGCACGCCGGCGGCGACGTCGGCCGCTCCGTCCCGCCCTACCAATCGGGCGACGACAGCCTGTTCTTCGAAACGTTCAATCACGACAAGAGGAGCCTCGCGCTCGACCTGAACGCCGGCGCGGGACGCGCGATCTTCGAAGATCTCGTGCGCGTCAGCGACGCGGTGTATTCGAACCTGCGCGGCGACGGTCCGGCGAAGCTGCGGCTGCGCTACGCCGATCTCGCTCACCTCAACCCGCGCATCGTCTGCGTTTCGCTGTCGGGCTTCGGCATGACGGGCCCGCGGCGGGATGAACCGGCCTACGACTACATCCTTCAGGGCCTGGCCGGCTGGCAATCGCTGACCGGCGCGCCGGACGGTCCGCCGACGAAATCCGGGCTGTCCGTCGTCGACTACAGCGGCGGCCTGGTCGCGGCGCTGGCGCTGCTGGCCGCGGTCCATGCCGCGCGACGCGACGGCGTAGGCTGCGACTGCGACACCTCGCTGTTCGACACCGCGATGAGCATGCTGACCTACGTCGCGGCCTGGACCCTCGCCGACGACGGCGCCTACACCCCCGAACGCCTGCCACTCTCGGCGCATCCCTCGATCGTGCCGTTTCAGAATTTCCGCACCGCCGACGGCTGGGTCGTCGTCGTGTGCGCGAAGGAGAAGTTTTGGCAGCGCTTGATCGACGTGCTCGGGATCGCACACGTGCGCGACGATCCTCGCTTTGCGGGGTTTGCGGCCCGCCGTACGAACCGCGAGCTGGTGACCGCGACGCTCCAGGCGGTCTTTGCCGGCGACACGAGTGCCGCGTGGATCGCCGCACTGATCGCGGCCGGCGTGCCGTGCGGTCCGATCAACGACGTCGCAACCGCGCTCGCCGATCCGCAAACGTCGGCTCGCGAGCTGGTCGTCGAAACCGAACATCCCGCCTTCGGTCACGCGCGCTGGATCGCGGGCCCGGTACGGATCGGCGACGCCGGCGTCACACACCGGCGCGCGCCGCGTCTGGGCGAACACACCGAGGTGATCCTCCGCGAGGTGCTCGGATATGATGCCGAGCACATCTCAAAAGCACGTGCAGCGGGAGCGTTTGGCGAAGGGAGCATCTGATGCAGGAGTGGCGAGCCGAAGGCGACCTGGTAGGTTATCGCATGCGCCCCGACGTGCAGACGCGCGCGGCGGTGCTCATTCTGCACGCGTTCGCGGAACACGCCGGCCGTCACGAGCGCGCGATGCGCCGTCTGGCGGCGCGCGGCATCGCGTCGTACGCGTACGACCATCGCGGTCATGGGCGCTCGCCCGGCCGGCGCGCGTACGTGCGGAGCTTCGACGATCTCGTCGACGACGCGCTCGTCATGCTCGATTCCCTTGCTGTCGAAGAGAGCGAGCACCCGCTGTTCCTCCTGGGCGCGGGCATGGGCGGCGTCCTCGCGGTCCATGTCGCGCTGCGCCGTCCGGACGACTTCTCGGGCTTGGTGCTGGTCGGTCCGACGTTCTCCGGCGGCACGAGCACGTCGGGGATCGTGCGCCGTTTGAACCCGCTGGTCGCGAGCCTGGTGCCGACGCTGCACGCGGAATCACACGATATCCGCGCGCTCTCGCGCAATCCGGTGGTGGTAAAAGAATTCCGTGCCGATCCGCTGACCCATCGGGGCGGTATTCCGGCGCAGACCGGTCAGGAATTGTCGCGGGCCGCCGCGGTCGCGCTCGACGAAGCCTCAGCGCTCGATGTGCCGATCCTCATCGTGCACGGCGAAGACGACAAGATCGCGTCGATCGGCGGATCGCGACGCTTCGTCGAAGCCGCCAACAGCGACGAGGTGCGGCTCTATGCGATACCCGCCGGCCAGCACGAACCGTTCAACGACCCGGGCGGCGATACGCTGATCGACGAAGTCGGAATCTGGATTCGCGAACAGGTTCGGCGGGTGGCCGGAGCCTAAGGGCGTCCCTCACGCTCCCGCGCGCGCAACCGTTCGCAGCGCAGCGGTGACGATCGGCGCGTCGATCATCGTTCCGTCGAGCACCGCTGGCGAGCCGCGTTCGGCCGCGGCGACGATCCGGCGGGCGTAGGCCAGTTCCTCGGCCGAAGGCGTGAATGCTGCGCGCACCGGCGCGATCTGGGCCGGGTGGATCAGGAGCTTGCCGTCGAAACCGAGCCGGCGCGCATGTTCGGCGTCGCCCGCCGGAATTGCCGGATCGCCATACTCGCGCGATGGGCCGTCGAGTGCCCACACCCGGGCTGCGCGCGCGGCGACCAGCAGGCGTGCGCGATACGGAAGCATGACGTCGCGGGCGCTCTCGCCGCCGAGTTCCGCCGCGAGGTCGTAGGGCCCGAAAGCGAGCGCGAGAACGCCGGGCGTTGCGGCAATTGCCTCGCAGCGCGCAACGCCGCGCGCCGTCTCGATCAGCGCGATCAGCGGCACGCCGGCCAGGGTCGTGCCGATGCGCGCCAACGCCTCGGGCTCGTCGGCTTTGGGAACGAGCACGGCCGCCGGACGAGGCCCCGCCGCGAGCATCGCGAGATCGGCCAAGCCGTCGTCGCCGGCCGGCGGGTTCATGCGCACCGCGGCGCGGCTGAGGTCCGGGGCCGTCGCCAAGAACGCGCGCACGGCCTCGCGCGCGACCAACTTGCGGCCGGGCGCAACCGCATCCTCGAGATCGAGGATCGCGCCCGACGCCCCGCTCTCCAGCGCCTTTGCGAACCGGTCCGGGCGATCGCCCGGCACGAAGAGCAGCAACGATGGATCGAACGCGGTCATGCCCAGCCTTCCGTCGAGACGGGTTCGTTCAGTGCATCGCGCAGTTCCGCCGGAATGGGCTCCGCGACGATCTGAGCACCTTGGCGCCGGATGAAGACGCGCGTCTCGAACCCCGACGCCACCTCGCGTTCCCCGCGGCTGATCACGTGCTCGACCCGCAGCGAGCGCGTGCCGACGCTGACGACCGTCGAGCGAATCGTGATCTCATCATCCAGCACGAGCGGTGCTGAAAAGCGCGCGCCGCTTTCGACGATCGGCAGCGGCCAGCGCGGCCGCCCCTCGGCGTCGCCGAGTGCGCCTCCCGCGGCGCGCAGCAGCGCATGCGTACCGACGTCAAACCAGACGTAGAAGTTCGGATAGAAGACGATCCCGGCGGCGTCGGTGTCGGCAAAGCGCACGCGGGTCGTCGTCAAGCAGGTGCGCCCGGCCACCTAGTTATGCGCCATCACGATATGATTGGGCGGCGGCTTGCGGCGAAGCCGCAAACGCGAAGGATTCGACAACCTCGAATCCACTATGCGCGTGGGGGACGGGGTGGCGTCATTGCAGGCGAACGTACTCGTAGTCGACCGGGCGGTCCTTGATGCCCTTGTCGGGCGGTGCGATCCAGGATGCCATCTTGCCGGGCTCGGTCACCGGCTTCATCAGGCTCGCGACGAACGCGCGGTCGTCCTGACTGGGCAGCCACGACGGCAGCAGCGCTTCATAGGCGGTGCGCGGGATTCGGCGGCCGGCCGGATCGGTCGGCACGTTCGCCCAGCTGCCGATCCCGCGCCGAAAACGCGTGCTCGGCAAGCTGAAGCGGTAGGCGTGACCGGCGGCCTCGAGGATGCGGTTCCAGTGCGTGAGCCCCTTCATGCAATCGTCGACGTAGGCGTTGCGGACGACCTCGTTCATCGCGTTGCGCATCGGGATCGTCTCGATCCGCGTGCGCTCGTCGCCGTCGGGGATCTCGAGATCGAAGGTCGTACCGGCCGCAAGATGGTCGGCGAAGCGCTTCTCGTCGGGTCGTCCTTTGATGCCATTGGCAAAGTACGCGGCCGCATTCGACGAGGCATCGGCCCCGAACAGATCCAGCGACGAACTGAACCAGAAGTTGAGATAGCGCTGGATCGTCGGCAGATCGATCGCGCCCGCGGCGCGCACCGCGTCGGGATCGTCGCTGCCGAGCTCGCGCATCACCTCGAGCGTGCGCCGCACGACCCGCGCGATGCCGGTGTCGCCGACGAACATGTGGTGCGCTTCTTCGGTCAGCATGAACTTGCAGGTGCGCGCCAGGGGATCGAAACTCGACTCGGCCAGCGACTTCAATTGGAATTTTCCGTCGCGGTCGGTGAAGAACGTGAACATGAAGAAGGACAGCCACTCGCTGATCGGCTCGTTGAAGGTACTCAGGATGCGCGGGTTATCGGGATCGCCGGAGTGCCGCGCGAGCAGCGCCTCGGCCTCTTCGCGGCCGTCGCGTCCGAAGTACGCGTGCAGCAGGTAGACCATCGCCCACAGGTGACGGCCCTCCTCGACGTTGACCTGAAAGAGATTGCGCAAGTCGTAGAGTGAGGGCGCCGTATGGCCGAGCAGCCGCTGCTGCTCGACCGACGCCGGTTCGGTATCGCCTTGCGTGACGATCAGCCGCCGCAGCGTGCTGCGATGTTCGCCGGGGACCTGCTGCCAGGCCGGTTTGCCGAACTCATCACCGAAGCCGACCCGCCGGTCCGGCTCCGGATCGGCCAGGAAAATTCCCCACCGGTAGTCGGGCATCTCGACGTAGCCGTAGTTGGCCCAGCCTTTTGCATCGACCGAAATCGCGGTGCGCAAGTAGACGTCGGCCGCCTGAAAGTCGGTCGGTCCGAGCTCGCGCCACCACGACAGGAATGCCGGCTGCCAATGTTCGAGCGCGCGCTGCAGCGTACGGTTCGACGCCAGGTCGACGTTGTTCGGAATCCGGTCGGTGTAATCGATGGCCACCTCAGACACGCTCCCAGTCGAACTGCGGTTTGGAACCCGTACCGAAGATCTTGAGCGCGCCGCGTTCGCCGGTCGCGTTGGGTCGCACGAAGACCCAGTTCTGCCAGGCCGAGAGGCGGCCGAAGATCTTGGTCTCGAGCGTCTCGCCGCCCGGGAAACGCAGGTTCGCTTCGAGCCCGCTCAGCGCGTCCGGCGAGAGCGCGGCACGCTCTTCGAGCGCGAGGCGGACTTCGTCGTCCCAATCGAGTTCGTCCGGCGCGACCGTGATCAGCCCCGCCGCGAGCGCGTCAGCCGCCGCATACCGCCGCCCCGCCTCGGACTCGGCCCGCGCATACGCGGCCGGCTGGCCGAGCAGAAGCGTCCGCAGCCGCGCGCGTCCGTTCACCGCCGGCAGCAGCCCGAAGTTCAGCCCGTCGAGCACGATCTGCGGGCCGCCGTCGGGAAGGTCGAGCATGTAGATGCGGTCGGCCGCGGCGGCCAGTTCGTAGAGCATGCCGCCGAAACACGACCCCGCCTCGACGATCGCGTACAGGCTGCGCGAACTCACGTCGAGCCGCGCGAAGGTCCGGCGCAGCAAGCCCAGCGTCTCGCGCACGAGCCAATGCTCGGCATGTTCCATCAGCGTCCGGTCGATGGCCAGCACCGCCTCGAGATCGCCGGAGGTCTTGAGGACGAGCAGGCCCAGTTCGCGCTCGTTCGCGCGCAGCATCAGCAGCGCATCGTCGAGTTCGCGCGCCATCGCCAGCGGCCACCAGGCGTCGCCTGCGGCGACGATATCGTCGACGTCCTGCGGCTGCGCCCCAACGGGCGCACGCACGACGATCGTCGCCGTGCGGTCGTCGCGCGCGAACGCGACGTCGACGTGCCGGTAGTGATAGCCGGCCTCATCGATCGAGCGCGGCAGCGGTGCCAGCACGATGCCGCCGGCGACCGCCGGCCGCGGGGAGTTCTCCACGTGTTCGGCCGCGCGCGTCAGCACCAGCGACGGAAAGTCGGACGGCGGCGCGATCGCGTCGACGAGATTCCAGGCCAGCGCGCGCTCGGCGCGGACGCCGTCGGCGTTGGTGCAGAACAGGTCGGCCAGATCGCGCCGTACCTTGCGTTTGTCGACCAGCCGCGTCAGGCCGCCCGTGCCCGGCAAAACCCCGAGCAGTGGAACCTCCGGCAGCGAGACCGTCGTCGAGCGGTCGTCGACCATCAAGATCTCGTCGCACGCCAGCGCGATCTCGTACCCGCCGCCCGCGCACGCGCCGTTGACCGCGGCGATGAAGCGCAGCCCGTCGTGACGGCTCGAATCTTCCATGCCGTTGCGCGTCTCGTTGGTGAACTTGCAGAAGTTCACTTTCCACGCGTGCGATGAGGTGCCGAGCATGTAGATGTTCGCGCCGGCGCAGAACATGCGGTCCTTGGCGCTGGTGATCACGACGCACGCGACCGACGGGTGTTCGAAGCGGATCCGGTCGAGCGCATCGCGGAACTCGATGTCGACGCCCAGGTCGTACGAGTTCAGCTTCAGTTTGTAGCCGGGCCGGATCCCGGCGTCTTCATCGACGTCGAGCGTAAGCGTCGCGACGCGGTCCTCGACGTCGAGATGCCAATGGCGATAGACGTCAGACGACGTATCGAAGGTGATCGGGCCGGCAGTCTCCGGCGCAGCAATGGTCAGCACGCAAGCTCCCCCGCGCCACCCGCGGTCGTACCGGTAGTATACTGCAATAACCGTCAGCCGAAGAATGCATTATAATGCTCGGTGCGAGATGCCATTCTTCCGCCGACGCCCCGGGGCCGTTATGGCGCGTCCGCGGCGTTCCTATGCGCGACGGCGTCGAGCAGCTCGGCGGTGGACGCTGCGACGGTGCGTCCGCTGGTCGTGATCGTCACGTCGGCGCGGCGATAGAGCGCGTCGCGCTCGGCGAGGATGCGGCGGAGATCTCCCATCGCTTCCGCGTTGCCGGCCATCGGCCGCAGGTCGCCTTGGGCGATCACCCGCTCCATGTGCTCGCTCGGCGAGGCACGGAGCCAGACCGTAACGCAGCGCGCGAGAAGCAGCTCGAACGTTGCGGCGTCGGCAACGATGCTGCCGCCCGTCGCCAGCACGAAGCGTTCGTGCTCGTCGAGAACGCGCTCGAGACACGCTCGTTCGAAATGCCGGTATCCCTCTTGGCCGTACAGCTCGAAGATCGCAGTCAGCGGCACCCCGGCCGCGGCTTCGACTTCGCGGTCGAGTTCGATGAACGTCACGCCCAGCCGTGCAGCTGCCGCGGTGCCGAGTGTCGTTTTGCCGGCGCCGCGCAAACCGATCAGCGCGATGCGGCCGTGCCGCTCCGTCTGTGGGGTCGCGGCGAACGTGCGCGCGAGCAGCATGCGTGCGGCCGCCAGGCGGCCGGGGTCGAGCTGCCGCAGAAGGTCAGCCGCATGGACGAAGTCTTCCGACGCGAGCGGCTCGTCGGTCAGCAGCTGGTACAGCGGCAGGCCCAGCGCGTCCGCAAGACGCCTCAGCAGGAGCACCGAGATGTTTCCGCGGCCGCCTTCGAGCTGCGCGATATAGCGTTCCGACAAACCCGATTCTGCCGCCAGCGTACGCCTCGCGACGGCGCGGCTTGCGCGCAGCCGCCGCACCCGCTCGCCGAGCAGGCGCAGGAAGGTCGCGTCGTCATCCGTCTCGTGCACTTTGACGCTCACTCAACCACTGTGATGCACTATCATGCCGCCCACGAGACGGACTCCTGTACCGGGGACGTCGCGATGAAAGGATGAGCTGCGGCGGGATGCAGCGCTTGGAGCTCGCGGTCGACGGCAAACGGCTGGAGGTCGTCCGCCTCGACGGTGATTTGGCGCGGGCTGCGATCGTGCTGCTGCACGAGGGGCTCGGGTCGGTCGCGATGTGGCGCGACTTTCCGGCGCTGCTCGCGGCGCGGACCCGGCGCACGGTCGTTGCGTACTCGCGCTGGGGCTACGGCGCATCCGAACCGCTCAAGGGACCGCGCGACATCCGCTACATGCACCATGAAGGTGAGGTCGTCGTGCCGGCGCTGCTCGCGCAGCTCGGCCTCGAGCGGCCGGTGCTCTTCGGCCACAGCGACGGCGCGTCGATCGCGCTGATCGCGGCCGGCGCGCGCCCGGGCCTGGCTGCGGCGCTGGTACTCGAAGCGCCGCACGTGTTCGTCGAGGACATCTCCGTGTCGAGCATCGAGCGCGCGCGGGTCGCGTTCAGCGCAACGAACCTCCGCCAGCGGCTGGCTCGGTATCACGACGATCCCGAGGGTGCCTTTCGGGGCTGGAACGACGTCTGGCTCGAGCCGCGCTTTCGCGACTGGAACATCGAAGCGTATGCGGACGCCGTGACCTGTCCGGTCCTCGTCATTCAGGGCGACCGCGACGAGTACGGCACGCTCGAACAGGTGGCCCGGGTCGCGCGCCGCATTGCCGGCAGCGAGAGCCTGGTCGTCCCTGGAGCGGGCCACAGCCCCCACCGCGACGCGCCGGAGGCCGTGCTCGCGTGCGTCAGCGCCTTCCTCGATGCGCGCCTGCCGGCGGGCGGAGGCTGAGCACCAAAGGCTGGGTTCGCCGCGCTCCCGAAATCGAACGGTCCCCGAAACCGGAGGCAGCCGGCATGGCGGAATCGCCACCGAATCCGTTCGATCCGTTCGGCATCGCGGCCGGCTCAACCGCGCTCTGGCGCTCGCTGCTTTCCGACCCGCAGGAGCTGCTCGACGCGCAGCTGGCATTCGGCCGGGCGCTGACGGAGTTGACGACGCGGACCGCGGCCGGTACCGACGCGGAAAGCGTGCCGGCGCCGCTCGCCGCGGAGGGGCCGAACGACAAGCGCTTCGCGCACGAAGCCTGGCGCGCGAATCCGTACCTGGACGCGCTCAAGCAAGCCTATCTGCTCGCGTCCGAGGCCGTGATGCAGACGATCGACAATGCGGACGACGTCGATCCGCAGACTCGCCGGCGCATGCGATTCTTCACCCGCCAATTCCTCGACGCGATGAGCCCGTCGAACATTCCGTGGCTCAACCCCGACGTGATCGATGCGACCGTCCGCACGGGCGGCGCGAACCTGCAGGACGGCCTGCGCAACATCGTCGCCGACGCGCGCGACAACGAGGGGCGCCCGGCACTGGTCGACGAGAGCGCCTTTACCGTCGGCCGCAACGTGGCGACGACCGCCGGCAAGGTGATCTTTCGCAACGAGCTGATCGAGCTGATTCAATACGCGCCGACGCAGCCGGAGGTGTACGCGCGCCCGCTGATCGTCGTGCCGCCGTGGATCAACAAGTTCTACGTGCTCGACCTGCAGCGCTCGAACAGTTTCGTGCAGTACGCCCTCGATGCGGGCCGCAACGTCTTCGTGGTGTCGTGGAAGAATCCCGACGCGTCGATGCGCGGCCTGACGATGGCCGACTACTTGCGGCTAGGACCGCTGACGGCGGCACGGGTTGCGGCGGAGATCGCCGGCACGGAACAGGTTGACGCGATCGGCTACTGCATCGGCGGTACGCTGCTGGCGATGCTGCTCGCGTATCTCGCGCGCACCGGATCGGAACTGATCGCGACGGCGACGTTCTTCGCGGCGCTGGTCGACTTCAGCGATCCGGGCGACGTGCAAGCCTTTATCAGCGAAGAGTCGGTCGCGTACATCGAAGGGCGCATGAACGAGCAAGGGTTTCTCAGCGGCCGCGAGATGGCCGACACGTTCAACCTGCTGCGCTCGAACGATCTGATCTGGTCCGTCGCGGTCAATCGCTATCTGCTCGGCAAGGACGCGCCGGCCTTCGATCTGCTCTATTGGAACAGCGACGCGACGCGGATCCCGGCGACGCTCCATTCCTACTATCTGCGCCAGATGTATCTGGCCAATAATTTGGCGAAACCCGACCTCCTCGAGGTCGACGGCGTGCGGCTCGATCTGGGTCGCGTGCGCGTGCCGACGTACTGTGTGGCGACGTCGGAGGATCACATCGCGCCGTGGCGCAGCGTCTATGCGATGACGCAGCTGTTCGGCGGTGAGGTCACGTTTCGGCTTGGTGCATCCGGACACATCGCCGGCATCATCAGTCCGCCCGGCAAGAAGAAAGCTGCCTGGTGGGGCGCGCCGCCCGGCGCGCTCGCGCCGCCCGGCGCTGATGCGTGGCTGGCGGCGGCGCCGAAGCATGACGCGTCGTCGTGGTGGCCGGATTGGGAAGCTTGGCTCGCGGCCCGCTCACCCGAGCGAACCGCGACTCCGGCCGAACTCGGCTCGGCGCGGCATCCACCCCTCGGGGACGCGCCCGGAACCTACGTTCTCGAGCGCTAGTGCGGGCTCGGCAGCGGCGCGCGCAGGTCGGCAAAACGTCCCCACGCATCGCGCGGCGGTCCGCCCTCGTCGTTGATCGCGTCGCCGAGCGCTAGGCGGGCGTCGCGGGCGGCGGGACAATCCGGATAATCGCGGACCAGCCAACTCTCGGTCGAGCGCGCAAGTGTGAGACCTTGCGGATTGTGCACGCGCAAGTAGACGAGCTCGAGCGCGTAAAGATCGCGTGCGATCCAGGGATCGCGCGGAAACTGGTGCTCCCAGTCGCGAATCGCATCGCCGACGAATGCCAGCGGCCCATCGACCATGGACGGCGGCGGCGTGCCTTCGTCGATGCGCGCTCCGGCATCGCGGATCGTATTCGCGATACCGAGCACGCTCATCCGCGCGTGCCCGAAGTATTCGTCGGCCGGCGCCAGCGCCCGCATCGGAACCGTGCCGGCCGGGAGCGCGTCGTCGGCGAGCGCGGGGACTGCCGAGCCGGCGAACGTGAGGGAAAGGAGAAGCAAGCGGAGCTTCATGGCGGTCTCCTATGGTGAAAAAGCGCCGCGTACACGGTGGTGCGCGCGGGGCTTCTTCACAGCATCGGCGTTTTGCGCCCCGGGTACCATAGGCAGGGGATTAAAGTACGCTGAGGTTGGGGGATAGCAGGGCGGGCGATGAACCGCGCCGCGGTATTCTAGCGTTGGTACAAAACCATCATCTCGCGAGGGTTCAGTATGCATTTATCTTCCATCCCTCGACGGATCGCGCTGCTCGCCGCGGCCGTCGCGCTCGCCGTCCCGCTCGTCAGTCCGACCGCAGTTTTCGCCCAGGCGGCCCCCGCCGACGACGCCGCTAGCGACGCCGTCGCTCGGGTCAGCCTCATCTCCGGCTCCGTCGCGGTGCAGCGCGGCGATACCACCGACCCGACCGCAGCGGTCATCAATGCACCCATCCTGGCCGGAGACTACCTGACGACCGGCGACGGTTCGCGCGCTGAGATCGAAATCGACGGCGGAACGATCGTCCGCCTCGGAGACAACGTTCAGCTGCGGTTTACGCATCTCGAGAACGACACGCGGGCGATCCAGCTCGCGGAAGGCACCATCGAACTGCGCCTGCTGCGCGGTACCGACGGGACGTCAAACGTCGACACGCCGTCGATCTCGGTACGCCCGCGGAGCAGCGGCAGCTATCGCGTCAGCGTGACCTCGGATGGCCAAACGCTGGTCACCGTCCGTTCCGGTGATGCCGAAATCATCGGCCCGCAGGGGTCCCAGTCAGTGGTTCCCGGCACGACGATCGTCGCGCAAGGGCCTTCATCGGATCCCTCGATCGTCAGCCAGGCGGAGCTCCAGCAGGACGCCTTCGATCAATTCAACACCGAGCGCGACGCACGCTACGAGCAGGCGGTCGCCGACACGCCGAACGTCCCGAACGTCGATCCCAACGTCACCGGCGTCCAGGATCTGGACGCCTACGGGCAGTGGGTCTCCGACCCGTCGTACGGCCAAGTGTGGACGCCCTCGAACGTCGCAGCCGACTGGGCGCCGTATCGTGACGGCAACTGGGTCTGGGAAGGCAACTTCGGCTGGACCTGGATCGGCGCTGAGCCCTGGGGCTGGGCGCCCTATCATTACGGTTCGTGGTATCGCAACCCAACCTACGGCTGGTGCTGGTTCCCTCCGCGCCCGGGTCCGGTCGCCGTTTGGCGACCCGCTTTGGTAGCGTTCGTCGCGTTCGGCGGCGGCGGCTCGGCCGGCTTCGGATATGCCGGCAGCGGCTTCGGCGCCAACATCGGCTGGGTACCGCTCGCACCATACGAGCCGTGGCGTCCCTGGTGGGGAAACCACTGGGGCACGACCGTCGGGTCGATCCACAACACCTACATCAATAACGGCACGTTCCTGCACAACTACCGCAATGCGCAATACGGCGTTACGGCCGTGCCTGGGCAGCGATTCACCGAGGGCAACTTCCGTCATCCGATGGTCGTCGCACCCGGCGAGCTCGGCAACGTTCAGGCCATCCGAGGGGCGGTCCCGATCGTCCCCACCTCGGCCAACCTGCGCTATAGCAGCGCGAACGTCGAGGGGCGGCTAGCGGTCCACCCCAGCTTCGGCCAGCAGGCGTTCGCCGGCTCGACGGAACCCGTGCGCCGGGTGCCATTCGAGCAGCAGCGGTCGGCCTTCGCTACGGCGACCCGGCTGCCGCTGACGCCGGAATCCCACGGCTTTGCCGGTAACGGTCCGGTGAACGGGGCGACACGCGGCAACTTCCGTGAGGGAAGCGCGCCGGCCGGCAATGGCCCGGCCAATGACGCGTGGAGTCGCTTCGGCCAGAACCGCGGGATCGACGCGCCGCGCAACGGCGGTACGGCATACGGGGCGAGTCCGTACGTCGACCGCCCAGCCCGCGGAACCGGCAACGCGCCGCGCACGACGACCGCCCCGCAGCGCATCGACGTGAACCCGCGCTACAGTTCGGGAGGGTATCAAACCTACCGCGGATCGGACGTGCGAGCGGCTCCGACGCGCTCGTACGCGTCGCCCCGGACGTACGATGCGCCTACCCGGAACAACTACGCCTCGCCACGGTCGTACAACAACGCGCCGTCACGGACGTACAGTGCTCCGTCGCGGACGTACGGCGCACCGTCGCGGTCGTACAACGCACCGTCGCGGACGTACCACGCGCCGGCCCGCGGGGCGACCGGAAGCGCGCCGCGCGCTTCGGGGCACCGCGACGAGCAGCACCACTGAGCCAATCGGCACCGGGCCGAGCGTTCGCGGCTTCGGCCGCGGGCGCCGGCCTGGCCCACCCGGGGCGACGTCCGCCCGCCGTCGCGCCGCTTGCCAGACCGAACGGTGCGCGGTATGCTGAGGTCAATTCGACAAACGGATAAAGGGGTAAGGCCTCAGTATGACATTCGACCAATGGATTGATTCGGTAAACACGGACCTGCACGGCCGCCTCGGCAACGCGGTGCGGACGGAAGAGCTCTCATGGGATTCGGCGATGTGGGTCGGCAGCGGCGGAACCGTGGTTGCCTCGCTCGACACCAATGAGTCGACCGTCGCATTCGACTTCGATAACGGCGAGAGGCTCTCGCTGGCGTATCAGGATGCCGGCCCGGAAACGGTGAGCGCGACCATCGCCGCTCGTCTGACCGCGCGCGCCTAGCCGCATCAACAATCGTCCCCGGCGCAGCCTAGCCTCGTGGCCCGTGCCACGCCGGGGACATGGGCGCTACGCTGGGCCGCATGGAGCGGCTCGGATTAGGCTGGTCGCCGGCGGATGCCTTCGCGCCGCTGGCTGCCGCTTACGGTGACGGGCTGACGGTGTGCCGTGAGGGCGACGTCGTACGCTGGTCGTACGACGGCCGCATGGTCGTCGTCGCGCTTCGGGACGACGGTTCGGCCGAAGCCGCCTTCGTCGACCGGCCGCTGCACGATGCCGTCAGCGCCGCTCCCGCCGTCCCCGTCTACCGGCGCGCGGTGAACGCCGACTATACGCTCGACCAGTCGGGCTGCGTGCGAATGGTCGCCGACATGGAGGCCTTTTTCGGCGGAACTCGCGAGCCGCGGTTCGCCTTCAGCGCCGCCTACGAGGTTCCGCCGGCGAGCTGACCGCGGCCCCGCAAGAGTCGCGCAGCAGCGCACGAATCGTCCGCTGATGCAGGCTCCTGCGTCGCTGAGGGACCGGTTTGGGGCCGACGGCTTCCTCGTGCTGCCGGATTTCGCCGCGCCCGATGCGATCGCGTCGCTGCGCGCGCGCGCAGCCGAGATCGTGCGCGCCTTCGATCCTCGCGATGCGGCGCCGGTCTTCTCGACCCGTGACGAAGCCAAGACGAAGTCCGACGCGTACTTTCTCAGCTCGGGGACGGCGATTCGCTGTTTCTTCGAAGAGGAAGCGTTCGACGGGTCGGGCGGGCTGCGCCAACCCAAACTGCTGTCGATCAACAAGATCGGGCATGCCATGCACGATCTCGATCCCGTGTTCTCCGCCTTCTCGCACGGTCCGCAGCTGGCGGCGCTTGCGGCCGAACTCGGCACCGCCGATCCGCGCGTCTACCAGTCGATGTACATCTTCAAACAGCCGCGTATCGGCGGTGAAGTCCGCTGGCATCAGGACGCGACCTACTTCGCGACCGACCCGATCACGGTGACGACGTTATGGTTCGCGCTCGAGCGCGCCGACCGCAGCAACGGCTGCTTGTGGGTCCAGCGCGGCGGCCATCGCACGTCCCTGCGCGAGCGGTTCGTCGTCGCCGGCGGCGCGGGCCGGCTCGAGCAGCTCGACCCGGCACCATGGCCCGGGGCTGCGGAAGCCGAGGCGGTCGAAGTCGAGCCCGGCACGCTGGTCGTCCTACACGGTTTGCTGCCGCATTACAGCGCGCCGAATCGCTCCGAGAGCTCGCGGCATGCCTACACGCTGCATTTTGTCGATGGCCGCGTCCCGTACGATCCGCGCAACTGGCTGCAGCGGGGCAGCGACTTCCCGGCCCGGGGCTTTCAGTAAGAACGAGCGAGCGGAATTCCGCGCCGCTTGGTGTATGGCTTCGGGAACACCGCACGTCGAGGAGAAAACACGTGTCGAGACGCCGTGACCTTATCGCTCGCTTTGCCGCAGCGACGCTGCTGCTTGCAACCGGCGCACTCTCGGCCGGCGCCCCCGCGCCGGCGGCCGCCGAGAAAGCGCCCGTCAATGTCGGACTGATCTATTCCAAGACTGGACTGCTCTCGGCGTATGGTGCCGAGTACGCCGAGGGATTTACGGTCGGGCTCGCTTATGCGACCCACGGAACCGGAATGGCCGGCGGGCATCGGATCGTCGTCACCGAGCGCGACGACGCGGGTGATCCCGCTAAAGGCGTCGCCGCGGCCAAAGATCTGATCGGCCAGGGCTTCAAGATTCTCGGCGGCTCGACCGCGTCGGGTGTGGCGCTGCAAATGGCGCCGCTCGCCAAAGAAAACAACATCCTGTTCATCTCGGGGCCCGCAGCCGCCGACGGGATCACGGGAAACAATCGCAACACGTTCCGTTCTGGGCGCCAGACCTATCAAGACGTGCTCACCGCGGGAACGATCGTGGGGACGAACTTGCGCAGCAAGAAGGTCGGCGTGTTCGCGCAAGATTCGGCCTTCGGTCAAGCCAACCTCAACGCCGTGCGCGCCGTGCTGGGTGCTGAAGGTGCCGAGGTGAGCGGCGTGCTCGCGCCGCTTTCGGCCAACGACTTCACGCCGTTCGCTGCAAAACTGAAAGATCTCCATCCCGACCTGCTCTACATCGCGTGGGCGGGCACGACCGGTCCGGCGATGTTCAAGAGCCTCGACGACAGCGGCGTGTTCGCGGTGACGAAGGCCGTGACGGGACTCGATCAGCGGGCGGCGTTTCCGCTCTTCGCGCCGTTCGCATCGCGTCTGCAATTCCTTTCGCATTACTTCTATCAGGCGTCGACGACCAAAGCCAACGTCTACCTCGTCGACACGCTCAAGAAGCAAGGACGTTTTCCGGAGATCTTCGACAACGACGGTTTCGTCGCGGCCCAAATGATCGTGCATGCGGTCGAGACCGCCGACGGCGACGATGTCGGAAAAACGATCGCCGCGCTCGAAGGATGGTCGTTCGAGGGTCCCAAGGGACACCAGACGATTCGCGCGGCCGATCACGCCATGATCCAGCCGATGTTCGTCGCGAAACTCGAGGGCACCGGCACCGCGGTCGAACCGCGCCTGCTGCGTACGATCCCTGACGGCGCGCTCGCACCGCCGGTTCGTCCATTCAAGTAGCCCCGGCCTCGCGGTGAGCGAAGCGGAACGTCCTCCGATCCTTCGCACCGCCGGTCTCGGCTTGCGGATCGGAGCCGTTCCGATCGTCGACGACGTCTCGCTCGAGGTGCGCGAGGGCGAGTTTCTGGTCGTGATCGGTCCGAACGGTGCCGGGAAGACGACGCTCTTCAATCTGCTCTCCGGCCTGACGCCGGCGACCAGCGGCAGCGTGACCTTCGCGGGTCGCGACGTCACCCGCGCGGCGCCGTATCAGCGCGCCCGGCTTGGCCTCGGCCGCACGTTCCAAACCTCGAGCATCTTCGCCGGACTCTCGACCCGCGAGAACGCGCGCATCGCCGCCCAAGCGCATCTCGGCGGATCGTCCGACGTACTGCGGCGCGCGTCCGCGGCGCGCGTGCCGCTCGAACGCGCCGAAGCGGCGCTGGAGGCCGTCGGGCTCGCGCAGCGGGCCGAGGTCCCGGCCGGTGCGCTCTCGCACGGCGAGAAACGCAAGCTCGATCTGGCACTCGTCTTGTGCACGCAGCCGCGGGTGGTGCTCCTCGACGAGCCGACCGCCGGCATGGCGGTCGAAGACATCCCCGAGCTGACCGCCGTGATCCAGCGCATTCACCGCGAGGGGCACGCGACCGTCCTGATGGTCGAACACCGGATGGATTTGGTGATGGGCCTCGCCGACCGCATGGCGGTGATGCACCATGGCACGCTGCTCGCGGTCGACACGCCCGACCGCATCGTCGCCAACGAGATCGTGCAGTCGGCCTACTTGGGTGACCCGCTGTGAACGCGGGCGAAACGCTGCTCGCGGTGCGCGATCTCGACGTCCACATCGGCGAATCGCATATCCTGCACGGCGTGTCGTTCGACGTACGGGCAGGCGGCATCACCGGTCTGCTGGGCCGCAACGGGGTCGGAAAGACGACCACGCTGCGCGGCATCCTCGGGCTCGTTCCGCGCAGCGGCAGCGTGCGGCTGGGCGACACGGAACTGGTGGGCCTCAGCGTGCACGCCGTCGTTCGTCAGGGCGTCGGCTACGTACCGGAGGATCGCGACGTGTTCGCCGGCTTGACGGTGACGGAGAACCTGCGCCTAGCCGAACGGCAAGGGTCGGTGCTGCGCTACGACCTCGTGTACGAACTCTTTCCCGAACTCAAAGCGCGCGGCGCCCAGCGTGCGGGCACGCTCTCGGGCGGCCAGCAGCAGATGGTGGCGCTGGCGCGCGCGCTGCTCAATGCCGACAACCGGATTCTGCTGATCGACGAGCCGACCAAGGGACTCGCGCCGCTGGTCGTGCGCAACGTCGTCGACGCGCTGCGCCGCGCGGCCGAGGTAGTGACGATCGTGCTGGTGGAACAAAACTTGCGTGTCGCGCACCGGCTCGTGCGCGACGTCATCGTGCTCGACCAGGGACGCGTCAGCTTCACCGGCGACGTCGATGCGCTGATGAACGATCCGGAACTCGCGCGCAAGCATCTCGGTCTGGTCGCGGCCGGAGCAGCTCACTGACATGAGCGACGTCGTCCTGCTCCTCATCACGGGTCTGGGCTTGGGCGCGCTCTACTTTTTGGTGGCGGCCGGTCTGTCGCTGATCTGGGGACTGATGCGCGTCCTCAACTTCGCGCACGGCGCCTTCTTCACGGTCGGTGCGTACGCCGGATGGACGGCGAGCACCGCCTTGCCATCCGCCTCAGCGTGGCTTTCGTGGCTCATCTCGCTCGTCGCGGGGATCGCGGCCGGCGGCATTTTCGCGACCCTGACCGAGGTCGTGCTGATCCGGCCGCTGTACGCGCGCCCGGTCGGGCAAGTGCTGATGACGGTCGGTGTCTCGCTGTGCGCGCTCGCACTCGTCGAAGGCGCCTACGGGAACGATCCCAAGCAAATACTGCTGCCGCAGGCGCTGACCGGGACGACGACGATTCTCGGCGCCGCCATCACCAACGCGCGGCTGCTGGTCATTCTTGCCGCGGCGCTGGTGCTCGTGCTGCTGCTGCTCTTCCTGAGCCGCACCCGCTATGGGTTGATCGTGCGCGCCGGCGTCGAAAATCGCGCCATGGTCGAAGCGCTCGGCATCGACGTCCAACGCGCGTTCACGCTGGTCTTCGCGATCGGCGGGATGGCGGCCGGTCTGGGCGGCGTGCTGGCAGGTGCCTATTACGGGACGATCGATCCCTCACGCGGCACATCGATGCTGATCTTTGCCTTCATCGTGACCGTGATCGGCGGGCTGGGCTCGATCGGCGGCTCGGCCGTCGCCGCGGTGCTGGTCGGCGTGCTCCAGCAGTTCCTCAATTTCTATGCCGCGGCCGGCGTGGGCGACTTCGCGGTCGTCGTGCTGCTGGCGGTCGTGCTGCTGGTGCGGCCCGGCGGCATCGCGGGGAGCGCGCCGTCGTGAGACGGCGCGCGCTGCTGATCGCCGGCGCGGTGCTCGCGGCGCTCGTCGCGCTACCCTGGATCGGGCTGCCGATTCCGGGACTGTTCGAACAGCCGCTCGGCGCGCCGGGAACCCTCAACGTGCTCGCGCTCTGCTTCGTGTTCGGGACACTCGCGCTCAGCTACGATCTGCTCTTCGGGTACGTCGGTCTGCTCTCGTTCGGGCACGCGCTGTACTTTGCCAACGGTGCGTACGTCTTCGCGATCGCGTTGACGCGCTGGCACGCTTCGCTGCCCGGCGCGCTGGCGCTGACGGCTGCGGCGGCGTTCGTGCTGCCGCTCGGGCTCGGGGCGATCTGCCTGCGCATGCGCGACATTCCGTTTGCGATGGTCACGCTCGCGTTCGCCGAAGCGGGATCGATTCTGGTCATGCAAAACCCGCTCGGGCTCACCGGCGGCGAGGAAGGACTGGCGCTGAACGCCGACGCCTTGCCGGCGGCGCTGGTCGGTGTCCCCAACACGCACAATCTGTACTGGATCGCGCTGGCGCTGCTGATCGTCGCCTATGCGGTCGCGCGCCGCGCCGTCGACTCGCCGGCGGGCCACGTGTGGCAGGCAATTCGCGAGAACGAGCGCCGCGTCACCGTGCTGGGACTCAACCCGTACGGATACAAACTCGGCGCGTTCGTCCTTTCGGCGATGATTGCGGCGGCCGCGGGCGTCGTCTACGTGCTGCTGCAAGGCGGCGCGAACCCGCAGATCACCACCTCGGGTTTTACGCTCGCGCTGCTGGTCATGGTCGTGCTCGGCGGCGTCGGAACCCTGTGGGGCGCGGTGCTCGGCGGGATCGTCTACGAGTACCTCGACTTCCGGCTCGTCGCGCTGGCGAACGCGCCCGTCCTGCAGGCGTTTCCGCCGCTGGTGCGGATTCCGTTGTCGGAGCCGCTCTTTCTGCTGGGCGTCCTGTTCATCGTGCTCGTACTTTTCGTTCCCGGCGGTTTCGGCGGTCTCGTCCGTCGCCGCGCGCCGGCCGCACCGTAAGGATTCGTAATGCCGAAGGGTTTCGTGGGCGGAGGATTGCAGCGTCTGGTCGATGGGTTCGCGCGCGACGTCGAGCGCGGAGCGATCCCCGGCGCGGTCGTGCTGGTCGCACGCAAAGGCAAGCCGGCGATCTTCGAAGCGGTCGGCTTTCGCGACCGCGAACGCGGCGCGCCGATGAAGCGCGAGGCGATCTTCCGCGGCGCTTCGATCACCAAGCCGCTCACCGTCGCCGCGGCGCTGACGCTGCTCGATGAAGGCGCGCTCGAATTGGCAGCTCCGCTGGGCCGCTATCTGCCGGCGCTCGCCGAGCTGCAGGTCGGCGTCGAACGCGTCGGTGAGGACGGTGCACGAAGCCTCGTGCTCGAGCCGGCGGCGCGCCCGATCACGATTCAGGATCTGATGCGGCACACGGCCGGCTTCACCTACGGCGCATTCGGCGACTCGCTCGTGCAGCGCGCGTACCGGCGCGCGAACGTCACCGACCTGCGGCAAACCAACGCCGTCATGGTGGAGCGGCTGGCCGGCCTTCCGCTGGCCTATCAGCCCGGGTCGACGTTCGAATACGGGATGTCGATCGACGTGCTGGGCGCGGTGATCGAAACGATCTGCGGTCAACCGCTCGATCGGATCCTGCGCGAACGGATCACCGGGCCGCTCGAAATGCCGGACACCGGCTTTGCGCTGGTCGACCTCGACCGGCTCGCGCTGCCGCAGATCGATCCGGCGACCGGGGCCCGGCCCAATCTCGACGTGCTCTACGATCCGGCGCAGCCGCCGGCATGGTTTTCGGGTGGCGGCGGAATCCTGACCACCGCCGCCGATTACGCGCGCTTCGCGCAGATGCTGCTCGACGGCGGCAGGCTGAACGGCACTCGCGTGCTGGCCCGGAAAACGGTCGCTCTGATGACGAGCAATCATCTGCCTCCCGGCGTCGCCTTCGGTCCGTTCACGACCGAGTTGGGCATCACCGCACCGTTCCCGCAGTTCGGCCAAGGTTTCGGACTCGGTGTCAACGTGCGCATCGATCCCGGCCGCAATCCCAACCCCGGCTCGGTCGGCGATTTTTCGTGGGCCGGGATCTCCGGCACGTATTTCTGGGTCGATCCGGTCGAGCAGCTGGTGGCGGTTTTGATGCTGCAGGCTCCGCTCGAGCGCGTGCGCTACCGATCGCTGATGCGCGCGCTGGTCTACCAAGCGCTGGCGTGAAGGCGTTTGCGCGCGAGCCGGTCGCCCTGCTACGCGAGACGTACGCGAAATGGAACGCCGACGACGGCTGGCTGTACGCCGCCGCGATGGCCGCCTTTGCCGCCTTGGCGCTGGCCCCGCTGCTGGTGATCACCCTGCGCGTTGCCGAGGCCGTGGGCGGCGAAACAATGGTTTTGCACGCCCTCGCGCTGATCATCGATCCGATCGTCGGGCACGGCGGAGTGCGTGCGCTCGACGGCATCGCGGCGCACGGGCAAGGCCCGACCGGCGGACTTCTGCCGACGGTTTTGGCCGCGCTGATCGCCCTGTTCGGCGGCTCGCGGCTCTTTTACGCACTGCAGCGGGCACTGCACTTGATGTGGAACACCCGCGCCGCGCGGTCCGCGGGCACGGCGAGCACGATCGCCGCGTTCTTGGCCGCCGGGCTGCTCGCGGTCGGCGTCGTGGCCGCCATGACCGTGCTGATCTTCGGGAGCGCCGCCTTCGCTGCGGCTGCTCACAGCGCGGGGGTACACGGCATGCTTGCTTCGGGCGGCGCACGCGCCGGTATCGCGCTGGTGGGCGCCGTGCTGCTGGCGCCGATCGTGGCGGCCTTGTTTCGCTGGCTTTCGGGCGACGCGTTGACCTGGGGCGACGTGTGGATCGGGGCCTGCACGACGGCGATCGGCTTTGCGCTCGCGCAGCTCGCGATCGGGCTGTATCTCGCGTCCGTTAACTTGCCGTGGACCTACGGCAGCGCGGCCAGCCTGATCGTGATCCTGCTCTGGCTCTATTACTCGTCGTACCTGTTTCTCTTCGGCGCCGAGTTCACGATCGTGTACGCGCGCCGGCTCGGCTCGCTCCGCGATGTTTACGGGGGTGGGACATTTGGCGAAAAGGGAGCCCGGGCGATGGACGCAACACGGTAGGCTTGAGGACGGTAAAACACGGATGAAGCTCGATGTGGGCTGCGAATTCGACTACGAGACGGGGGCGCCGACGCCCGCGATCTTTGTCGTGCGGCCGTCGGCCGCCGACCCGCCGCAGACGCTCCTCGGCGAGCGATGGCACGCCGAGCCCTCGGCGCCGTATCACGATTACACCGATCTCTACGGGAACGAGTGCCGCCGTCTCACGCTCGCCTCGGGCCGCTCGCGGGTGCGCTACGATGCCACGGTCGAGGTGACGGACGCGGAAGACGCGATCGACACCGATGCCAAGCAGGCATCCGTCGATGCGCTTCCGGACGACGTGCTGATGTACACGCTGCCGAGCCGCTATTGTCTTTCGGACGTGCTCGGCGACCGAGCCTGGGAGCTGTTTGCGGGGACCGCGCCGGGCTGGACGCGCGCGCAGGCGATCTGTGACTTCGTGCATGGGCACGTTGCCTTCGGGTACGGCTCGAGCACGCCGATGACGACCGCGGTCGAAGTGTTCGAATCGCGCGCCGGCGTCTGCCGCGACTACGCTCATCTCGCGATCGCCTTCATGCGGGCGATGAACATCCCGGCCCGGTATGTCTTCGGCTATCTTCCGGATATCGATGTCCCCCCGCCCTACCCGCCGATGGATTTCTGCGCCTGGCTGGAGGCCTATCTCGAGGGCCGCTGGTGGACGTTCGATCCGCGCAACAACGAGCGCCGCAAGGGCCGCGTCGTCATCGCGCGTGGCCGCGATGCGCTCGACGTGGCGATGGTGACGACTTTCGGTACCGCGATCCTCCACGAGATGATCGTGCGTGCCGATCGGAGCGCCGCATGAGCGGCGAGAGCTTCATCGACCACCGGACGCTCGATTTCAACGCCGTGATCGCGGTGACGTACGAGGTCGAGCAATCGTTCTGCTACGAGTACGAAACGCCCATCCGCGACCTGCGGCACCGGCTGGTGGTCGTACCGCGCGACGAGCATGGAGATCAACGCCGCATTTCGCAGCAACTGTCGGTGACGCCGGACGCGCGTGCCCGGGCCGACCGCGACGCCTTCGGAAACGACATCGTCGACTTCGCCGTCTCGCATGTCGAGCGCAGCATCTGCTTCGCGCTGAACTCGCGCGTCGTTCGCGACTGTCGCTTGGGGCCGCATCGGGTCGACCCTACGGAGCTCGACGACCCCGCGCTGCGCGGCATCCGGCGGCTGATTCGTCTGGATGCAGCGCTCCGCGATGCCGGCGCCGGGATCCGCGCGCTGTACCCGCGGCCGGCCGAACGCGCCGAAGCGATCGTGCGATTCGTGCACCGCGAGATGATCTACACCAAAGCGGTGACCGACATCTTCACCACCGCCTCGGTCGCATTCAGCATGCGGCGCGGCGTCTGTCAGGATTACGCGCACGTCGCGATCGCACTGGCGCGCGCCTGCGGCCTCACCGCACGCTACGTGTCAGGCCATCTGCTGGGCGAGGGCGCGACCCATGCCTGGGTCGAGTTTCTGATTCCGCATCCCAGCGGCGAAGTGCACGTTGCGGCCTTCGATCCCACCACCGGCCGCGCCCCGGACTGGCGCTACGTCGTCGTAGCGGTCGGACGCGACTATGAGGACGTCGCGCCGTCGTCGGGCGTCTTCACCGGCCAGCCGACCGGGCGGCTCGGCGCGCTGCAGATCGTCCGCGTCACCGCCGTCACGCTCGCCGCTTAGGCCGGCGCGGACTCAGCGCGCGCCGCGCGCTCGCCGCGCCCAGGCGCCGGGCTTCGGGATGTCCTAATCTGCCGCGAGGAGCGCTTCGTGCATGCTCGTCCAATCGTCGAGATCGTTCAGCGCGACCGCGTTGACGTACGAGGGATCGAAGAAATCGATGCGCGCTGCCCGTTCGGCGCGCATCGCCTCGGGCAGGTTCGCGCATTCGATCTGCGTGTTCACGGTGGCGATCGCCTCCGGCGTAAGGTTCGTCGCGTTCGCCCGCACCCACGCTTCGAGCGCGAGGTAGGTGGGCTTTTCTTCGCGGAGGTACGCGATGAATGCGTCGCGGTCGAGGCCGAGCGTCGTAGTGAGGAACTCGTCGAATCCGCCGATGCCGCGGCGGTAGCCCTCCGGCAAGCGACCGCAATCGTACAGCCGCACTTTCAGCCACAAGCGCGGCAGATGCTTGACACCCAGCGGCCCGTGCACGGACGAGCTCAAGACGGGCACGATGAGCAGTTTCTCCAACTACGCGCCGGCCTCGACGACGACGAACTGATCGGCGGTCGTGCCCGCGGCATAGCGCTGCTCGTATTCGACCCGGTTGGGCGCGAAGACGTCGAGCACCACGCAGCGTTCGGTGAAGGTGGCGCCGTGCGGCGCATCGCTTTGCAGCGTATAGGCATCGCCGGCGCGCAGCGTCGTGGTGCGGCCGTGCTCGTCGCGAAGGTGGATCGAGCCCTCGAGCACGACGCCGCCTTGCGATACCGCGTGCTGGTGCACGGGCACGTCGCCGCACGCCGGCGGCTCGAACACCCAGTAGACGAGGGTCATGCCGTCGCCGGGGAGCACCGCCCACGAGATGCCCGGGGCGAACGGAATCAGCTTCTCCTTGGCAACCAGCGATGCGCGCGATTCGAGCATGCGAAAACCTCCGCCGACGAGTTCGCATACTGCGGCAGGGGCCCCCTCCGAGAGAGCGCCGTGCCCTTCGTTAGCCCAGTGTCGAATGACAGCGCCCGAGCGCGGCGTTATCCTCGCTAGAATCAATGGAAAGCTCATCGACGTGGCGCGGCGCCCTTGCCGCAGCCTTGGTTTCTTTCGTCCTTCTCGGCGGCAGCGTCCCTGCGGCGGCTGATCCCGCGGCCTCGGCACAGCTGAGCGGCACGGTCACGAGCGGCGCGGGCTCTCCGGTCGCGGGAGCCCACGTCACGGCAACCGGTCCGACCGTCGCCTCGACGACGACCGACCGGGCAGGGACGTTCACGCTCAACGTCGTTCCCGGGGTCTATCGCATCTCGGTCGAAGGTGGCGGCTTCCAGCCGGCCTCGCTGACCGACGTCGCGGTGGTGGCCGGTACGTCGCAGCCGCTGACGATCGTCCTGACCGCCAGCGACCTGTCGTCGCTGCGCACGATCGGGCGCGTGACGACCGCAGGGCGTGGCGGAGCGAGTACGATCAACACCGGCGCGGCGTCATCGTCGTACGTCAGCGGTCAGGTGTTCTCGAATCTTGCCAACCCGCAAGTGAACGACATTCTGCAGCGCATCCCCGACGTCACGGTGCAGAAGATGGGCAGCCAGCAGGACACTTCGATCGTCGTCGGCGGTTTGCAGCCGTACGAGACGCAGGTGCTGATGGACGGTCATCCGCTGGCGCTGGGCCAGTACGGCGTGTGGCTGAGTCATCTGTTCCCCAGCTACCTGGTCGGCGGGATCGAGACGCAGACCGGACCCGGCAACACGACGCCGTTCGCGAACATCGCCGTCGGCGGTACCGTCAACATTCTCACGCCCGGCTTCACGACGCTTCCGACCGCGCAGTTCACGACCGGGGTCGACACCTACTCATCGCAGTACTCCAACCTTCTGACGACCGGAAGCGTCGGCAAAATGCAATACGTCGTGGGGGCCGGAACCGCCGGCAGCAACGGTCCCTATTTCCAGAAGAAGGCCTGCGCAGTGGAGGAAGACTTCGCTGACGGGGTGGCCAACTCGTCGAGTTCCGTCGGCATCGTCCAGTTCTGCGGCGACATGAGCGGTTCGCTGTACACGAAGGGTGAGCTGCTCAAGCTACGCTACAACTTCACGCCCTCGACCTCGTTCGAGTTCGGCTTCGTCGGGTCGTTCGGCGGGTATTCACCGCAAGGTTCGGCCTGGGGCAACGCGCTTGGCCCGACACTGATCGAACCCTGCATGAGCAGTTTCGTTTCCGGCCTCTGCTCGAACCCGGCCGACGCCAACTTGTTCGGTAAGACGGTCACCGGGTACAGCTGGTATCCGGGAACGATCATCACGAACACGCAGCAGATCTGGACCGGGCAATTCCGCACCTCGATCGGCGACAATACGCTGCTGGTGCGGCCGTACCTCGGCGCAATTCAACCGGAGTCCTACGACGGTACGCAAGAGGGCGGCTTCCCGTCGTTCTTCAGCCCGCCCGGCGTGACGGCGTCACTGTCACCCGGCGTGCAGATTCCCCCCGGCTACACAAACCCCACCGCGACGCCCATGACCGGCGCCAACCCTTGGGAACAGCAGACGTGCCCAACGGGGACGGTTTTCAGCTTCTCGCAGCTCAACAGCCCAAAGAACACGATCGTGTCGGCAGCCAACGGGCAAGAGATCTGCTATCAATATCCGTACACGTTCTACGAGCAGGATAAGCTCTACGGGACGACCTTTTCGCTGATTCACCCGTTCGGCGAAAACTTTCTCGAGTTCACCTACGACTTTCACGGACAGAGCACGTTCGCGTATGCCAACGCGATCGGCAACGTCACGGTCCCGAACTCGGCGAACCGCTACTCGACCTTCTCCCTCACCGGGTCGGTTCACCCGGCCCAAAAGCTCGCCGTCGACTTCGGTTTGTACAACACGACCTGGACCATCACCGGTCAAAAAGGCGAGGTCGACGGAATGGGTAATCCGGTCCTCGATCCCAGCGGGAACCCGATCATCGTCGGCTTGTTCCGCAGCGTGAATCGGACCGACCCGCACGTCGCGCTGGTGGACCGCCCCGGGCGCGACGATGCGTTCCGCCTCTCGTGGGGCACGTCGGAAACATTCCCCTTCATCGGCGACGTCAGCGGCACGGCGGCCTTTCAGCCGTTCGCGCAATCCGCGCCGCTCTACACGCTCGGCATCTTCACCGAGAAGGCGCCCAACTTGCAGCCGGAGTTCAGCCAAGCTTGGGATCTGGGCTTCGATCACCGCTTTCACAGCGGCGGCGTGTTGAGCGCGGACCTTCAGGACACGACCGTGCACAACGTCTTCCAGCAGCTCACGCTCGCGGAGAACACCACCTTCCAAGGGAAGACGGGCATCCTCGGCATCTTCACGCCGATCAACGTCGCGACGCTGCGCTCGCAGCTGGCGATTCTGAAGTACGCGTATCAACCGGCGTTCGGCGTGGGCTACGGCTTCGCCGTCGCCGCCGACCGTTCGATCCTCACCGGGATTCCCAACGCCGCGTACAACGGAAACCCGGGCTTCCCGGTCAACAACGTGCAGCTCTGCGGTAACGGTCTGTTCACACCGGGGCTGGCGACGTGCATTCCGTACCTAAAAGGGTACGCGCACATCGACTACAATTGGCACGGCGGCAGCTACGCGTCCCTCGGAATCGACTACGAAGGAAAGAACAACGCCTACTATCAGCCGCCGTTCGCGCAGCTTGATCTGACCGCGCGTCGGCCGCTGACCAAGAGCCTCGAGCTGCAAGTGTCCGTGCAGAATCTGCTCAACACCAACAACTTCAGCAATTTGCCGGCGCCCGGACTCGGCGTCCCGGTCGTCGCGGAGAACTCGACCGGCCTCACGACATACTCATCGGATCTCATCCCGACCCTGCCGCGCACCGTGCGCGGGCAGCTGCGCTGGCACGTCGGAGCACGCTAGAGCGGACGAAAGGTTCAGGCCGGCGGCGATCCGTCGAGCGCCCGCTCATTGCGCCGTGTTTTCAGCTCGCGCCGGAGACCGCGCAGGCCTTCGCGCATCGTCCAGTCGTGGTTCATTGCGAACAGCGGCCGCAAGAAACGGCCGAACCGCCGGATGAAAGGATGGTTCGCCCGCACGGTCCATTCGTAGGTCACGGCGGTGCCCTCCGCGATCGGTCGCAGCGTCCAGCAGCCTTCGCCTTCGAGGTCGCCGTCGGCGGCGATCCGCGATCCGTACGGATAGTTCTCCTCGACGACAGTGAAATGCCAGTGAATCAGATACGGCAGGAAGCCCTTCGTCGTAACGGCGACGCGTCTCCCCAGGCCGTGCACTCCGCCGCGCTCGAGGATCGTACACTCGCGATAGACGGACGGCCACCAGCGCGCGATACGATCGGTGTCCTCGAGCGCATCCGAAACATCCCCGCACACCGCAGCGACCTGCCAGTGCGTCACGAAGCGATACGCGTTCTCCTGGTTCGATACTGACGCCATCGTTCGAAACCTCCCGGCTTTACTTCACGCGAAACAGGAACCACGCACCCGCGACAAACGCTGCGGCGTAGGGCAGGCTCATCCAATCCAGCCAGTCCGGCGCGTCGCTGGCCGGCGCCGTGTTGCCGACCACGCCGGCGAGAACGAACATGATGCCGCTGCCCACCATCATCAGCGCAGAGACGCCGGCAATGCGGCGGGAACGGACGCCGGGCGCTCGGACGAGCAGCGCGCGAATGCCGGCGATCAACGCGACGAGCCCGTAGACGGCCGTCCCCAGGGCGATCGTCGCCAGCAGCAGCAAGCCGTCGAGGCGAAGCCCGATATCACTCACCGCAAATCATAGCCATGCCCGTTCGACGATTCGGTACCGAACGTCTTCGCAGGATCGGCGCCCGAACGTCGCCGCCGGGGCGTTACCGCTAGGTGCCGGCGGCGAGTTCCTTACGCGCAGCTTCGCCGATCTCGGCCGAGGTGTAGGCGTGCCCATCGATACCCCAGCCGCCATCGGGTGCTTCGGTGATCAGGCACCAGGTGCGCTCTACGAGCGTCTTGTCTCCCGCCTGCGTGGCGATGATCTCGGTCATCTCCTTGGTGACGCCGAGTTTCTTCTCGCGGTCGAGCACACCGACCGGCGTGAGGATCTGGACGCGCACGTAGTTGCTGTCCCCGTTGGCAGTCGCCATCGCATCGGCTTCGAGCTCGTGAACGAAGGCCGCGGTGTTATCGAGAAAGAGCGGGATCGGCGGGACCTTTTCCCAGCGCATGAGCGCCGCCGTCAAGGCCTTGGTGAGCTCCGGCTTGTTGCTGAAGGTGCCTTTGACGGCATACACGTCGATCATGGGCATGGGGCAGTCCTCCGGGGTACTATGATGATCGTCATATTGACTCTCGATAGCATGCCCTATACTGATCGTCATAGTCAAGGGGGTGAGCGTGACGAATGACAGCCGGACCAGCATGGTGCGCAGCGCGGCTGCCCTGTTCAGCACCCGGGGGGCCAGCGCCACGTCGTTCTCCGACGTCATCGCCGAGAGCGGAGCGCCGCGGGGCTCGATCTACCACCACTTCCCGGAGGGAAAAAAACAGCTCGCCCTCGACGCGATCGGCTGGACCGCGCAGCGCGTGGTGGCGCACCTGCGGGCATCGCCGGCAGTGACGCCGAGCGACGTGCTGGTCTACTTCATCGCGATGTGGCGCCACGTCGTGGTGTCGTCGGGCGCCTCGGCCGGATGTGCGGTCGCGGGCGTCGCGGTCGACACGCCGCACGATGACGCGGATGTCATGCGCGCCGTCAACGCTGCCTTCCGGTCGTGGTCCGAGCTGCTGGCCGAACAACTCGCTGCGGCCGGGGTGCCGGCTCAACGCGCCGGGGCGATCGCGCTCACGACGCTGGCCGGAATGGAAGGTGCGCTCATCCTCTGCCGCGCTGAAGGCGGGGTCGCGCCGCTCGATGCCGTGGCCGAAGAACTGATGCGGCTCCTGCCGGACAGCGCGCCAGACTAACGCGAGCCGGAGCGGAATCTCCGCAATTCCTCACCAAAGCCGTCGCGGTGTTCGTCCACCTCATCGATGGCACGTACGAGTTGTTTCGCCACTACTATGCGCTGCCGTCCGTGCGGGACGCCGACGGCCGGGAGGTCGCCGCGGTGCGCGGCGTGCTCGCGTCGATCCGCGGAATGCTGCGAGATGGTGCGACCCACATCGGCGTCGCCACCGATCACGTGATCGAGTCGTTCCGCAACGGCCTATGGCCGGGATACAAGACGGGCGAGGGCATCGAACCGGAGCTCTTCGCGCAGTTTCCGCTGCTCGAAGAGGCGCTCGTCGCCGCGGGAATCGTCGTCTGGCCGATGATCGAATTCGAAGCCGATGATGCTCTTGCCGCAGCCGCGGCGGCTGCTTCCGCCGATCCGCGCGTCGAGCGCGTGATCATCTGCACGCCCGATAAGGACCTCGCACAATGCGTGCGCGGCACGCGCGTCGTGCAGCTCAATCGCCGCACGCGCACGTTCTTCGATGAAGCCGGGATCCGCGCGAAGTTCGGCGTTTCGCCGGAGAGCATCCCCGACTATTTGGCGCTGGTCGGCGATGCGGCCGACGGCTTTCCCGGGTTGGCGGGCTGGGGTGCGAAATCGGCCGCGGCCGTGCTCGCCCGGTACGGGCACCTCGAAGGGATCCCGGCCGATCCCCGCGACTGGACCGTCAACGTAGCCAGTCCCGGCCGGCTCGCGCAGGTATTGCAGCGCGACCGTGCCGCGGCGCTGCTCTTTCGGACGCTGGCGACGCTCCGTACCGACATTGCGTTGTTCGACGACGTCGAGACCCTTCGCTGGAACGATCAAACCGGCGCCGGAATGTGAGCCGCGGTGAACTGGATTCGCAGCGGAGCGCAGAAGACAACCGCATGGCGCCCGAACGTACGATGCTGCTGTTGGTGTCGTCTTAGAAGAGCGGCCGAAATGAGAAGCTTTCCGGAATCTGAGGTGACAATGTCTGAGGCAATCGAGAAGTTACTCACTCGCAATCTTTATGAGGTCTTCGGCGAACATGACAGCAACCGCCGACGGACGGCCATCGCGCAGATCTACATGGAGGACTGCATTTTCGAAGATCACTTTGGACAGAGTGTCGGCCATGCGGCCATCGATGCGGCGGTAGCGAATCTGCAAAGCAAATTGCCTGCATCTGCGTTTTCGGATGCCGGGCCTGTTCAAAGCCTGCAGATGTCCGCGAGGCTTCCCTGGCGTTTCGGACCACCCGAAGAGCCAGGACGCATCAGGGGGGTTGACTTTGTTATTGTGCGCGGCGAGCGAATTGCATCGCTCTACGTGTTCCTGGACGAACCACCGAGCTAAAACCTAAAGCTCGCGGTCTGGACGCCGCAATCTTATTCAGATACGGAAAACACATGCAAGTAACTGGCCTTTTGCGGACCACTGTTGCGTTCGCAGTCTGCTGGGCACTCCGCCTGCAGTGCGGCAGGCCGGGTCGGTGATCAGCAGCGCAACATCGTAGACGGACGGCTCACGTTCGCGTCAACGATGATCGCGCCGCAGCGATCGGTCCGGTAGACGGTGACGCCGGCGTCGCGGAGCGTCGCGAGCGTCGTCGCTGCGGGGTGCCCGAATAGATTGTGCCGTCCAACGCTGATCAGCGCGGAGCGCGCATGAACCGCGGCGACGAACGCCGGCGTCGACGAGTATGCGGACCCGTGATGGCCTACTTTAAGGATGTCGGCGCGGACGTCGGCCCCTGACGAGAGCATACGTGCCTCGGTCTGGGCGCCGGCGTCCCCCGTGAACAGCATGCGAAAGGGTGCGGGGCAGCCGGCGCAGCGATAGGCCATCATGAGGACGACAGAGTTTTCGTTGACGTCGTTCCGGCCCTCGGCGAGCAGCGGCTCCTCAGGTGCGAGCGCGTCGAACGTGACACCGTCACCCGTGGCGTAGTGCATTCCCTTGCGAACGAGAACCACCGGCACCCTGCGCGCATGCGCCGCGGCGAGGCAATCGCGGAATGCGCGTCCGCCATAGTCTTGACCAGAATCGCCGATCGCGTCGACCCGCAGCGCGTTCACGATCGGGAAGCACCCGCCGACGTGATCCCCGTGCGGGTGCGTGTTGACCAGCAGGTCGATGTGCCGAATCCCTTGGCGCTGCAGATACGCCAGCACGATGCGTTCGCCGACCAGCTCGGCCGGCGATTCGCCGCCCTCGCCCGGGCCGCGCTCGAGGCGGCCGCCGCTGTCGATCAGAATGATGTGCCCGCGCGGCGTGCGGACCACAATCCCGTCGCCTTGGCCGACGTCGAGCAGCGTGATCGTGAGCCGGCCGTCGGGCGGACGAAACGTCGTTGCGAACACTGCCGCGCACGCGACCGCCAGCAGCGCTGCCGCCGTACGCGGGCGCTGCTCGAGCAAGAGCGCTGCCGCAATCACCATCACGTCGTATGCGACAATAGCGAAGGCGGGCGGCGGCGCGACGGTGAGACGAGCGCCCGGGAGCGACGCGACGCTGCCGACGACGTGCAGGATCGCGTCGACGTCGAGCGCCGTCACCCCCGCCGCGTACGCGCTCGCGAGCGGGAGGCCGGCGCAGGCGAGGGTCGCGATGCCGCCGAGCATCGCGATGCCGGTGGCCGGGACCACGAAGGCGTTCGCAACGACGGCGTACGGCGCCACCAGGCCGAACGTGGCCGCGCTCAACGGCCAGACGCCGATCTGCGTGCTGACCGTCAGCGCCAGCGCTTCGCGTACGCGCTTGGGCAGCCGCGTGCGCGCGAACGCGTGCTCGATCGGCCGCGCGAACAGTACGATTGCGCCGACGCACGAAAACGACAGCGCGAACGAAACCGTCGTCACCGCTGCGGGCCAGATCAGCGCTACCACCAGCGCCGCCAGCGCCAGTGCGTTCCACGACACGACGCGCGCGCCGCAGGCGCGCGCGAGCAGTGCGAGACCGACCATCACCGCTGCGCGCTGCGAGGGAAGGTGTCCGCCGCTGAGCCAGGCGTACGCCGCCACGCCCGGGATCGCGAGCAGCGACGCCGCGATGCGCGGCACGGCGCACCAGCGCAGCAGGGCGACGAGCAGCCCGGCGATGATGCCGAGGTGCAGGCCTGCGGTCACCAGGACGTGGACGGTTCCGGTAGCTTGAAAGTCGTCGCGCAGCTCGCGCGGGAGCGTGCCTCGCTCGCCCCAGAGGGCGCCCGCGACGACGGTCGCTTCCGGTTCGCCGACGGCCGAGCGCAGCCGCCGCGACAGCGCGGCGCGCAGCCGGGCCGCCCACGAGCGCGGGTCGCGCGGATCCGGCGGCGCGCGAGCGACGAGGCGGCCGGCGCTCAGCTCGCCGGCGATTCCTTCACCCAGCGCCAGAGCCCGGCGCGATGACTCGCCCGGATTGCGCGCCTCGTCGAACGGCACCAGACGTCCGCGGATCGTGATGCGATCGCCTGGTTCGATCGGTCCGCGCAGCGTCGTCACAACGGTGAAGCCGGCATCCAGCGCGAGCGGAAAGGACGCCGCGTCTGCGTTGCGCCGCACGTCGCCGACCACGGTTCCGGTGAAGCGCGCGGTCCGCGTCTCGTGCTCGATGAGCGGCGGCTCGCCGCGCCAGGCGAGGCAGCCGAGTGCGGCGAGGGCGGCGGCCCCCGCGACGCGCGTGCGCGGCCACGCGAGGCCGGCCGCCCCCGCAAACACCGCCGCGGCTGCGCCCGCGGCACCGAGCTGCAGCAGTGCCAGCGAGCCGACGAATGTCGCTGAGGGCACGAGGAGCGGAGCGCGCACCATGCTCGTCGTTCACGCGCGGCGCCGGCGGCGGAAAGCGCTCGCGGGTTGTCCGATTAGAGCGGCTCGCCGCGTCCCGCTTACGCGGTTGTCGAATGCTCCGGCGCGGATTTCCCCGTAGCGTTAGGGCCTCAGCGATCCAATGCGGAGGGTCCTTTTTCGTTGAATTTCCTGGCCGATGCAAACCCCTACATCGCAGCGCCGAGCTATCTGAATTCCGGCGACACCGCGTGGCAGCTGACGGCCGCGACGTTTGTCGGGCTGCAAAGTATTCCGGGCCTCGCGATCCTCTACGCGGGTCTCGTGAAGAAGAAGTGGGCCCTCAACTCAGCCGTCATGTGCTTCTACGCGTTCTCCAGCGTCCTGGTCGTGTGGTCGCTGTGGGGCTACAACATGTCCTTCGGTCAGCCCCTATGGGGTGACGGCATGAAGATCTTCGGCACGGCCTTCCAAGTGCTCGGATTTCCCTCGCCGGCGATCAGCGCGGCTGGAGAGACCGGTCAAGCCGCCATCCCCTTGGCGGGCGCTGGTTTCCCGCCGCTGCGCATGCCGGGCGCGGCGATGATCTACTTCCAGTTCGTGTTCGCCGCGATCACGCCGATCCTCATCGCGGGCGCGGTGCTGGGACGGATGAACTTCAAAGCCTGGATGCTGTTCGTTCCGTTGTGGAGCACGGTCGTGTACACGGTCGGCGCGTTCGCGCTCTGGGGCGGCGGCTGGCTGTCCGGACTGGGCGCGGTCGACTACTCGGGCGGATACGTCATCCATCTGGCTGCCGGCGTGTCGGGCTTCGTGGCGGCCGCGATGGTGGGGCCGCGTTTGCTCCAAGATCGCACCAGTTTCGATCCCAACAACTTGATCATCGCGCTCGCCGGCGCCGGCCTCTTGTGGCTCGGGTGGAACGGCTTCAACGGCGGCGACCCCTACTTTGCGAACGCGGACGCCGGAGCGGCCGTCCTCAACACCAACATCGCGACCGCGGTCGCGCTGCTGGTGTGGCTCGTCTTCGACATGTTCGCGCTCGGCAAACCCTCAGCCGTCTCGATGATCAACGGCATGATCGTCGGCCTGGTAGCAATCACTCCGGCCGCCGGGTACGTCGACGGTTTCGGAGCGATGCTGACCGGCGGTCTCGCGGCGGTCGTGGTGTGGTTCACCTTGAACAAACTGAACCAAACCAAGCTGATGCAGCGCGTCGACGACACCTTCGGGGTGCTTCATACGCACGGTGTCGCCGGCCTGATGGGCGGGCTCTGCGTCGGACTGTTCGCGAACCCCAACATGATCGAGTATCTCAGCGGCGACAAGAAGACGCCGGCCGTTTCGGTGCAAGGCCTGATCTCGGCGGCCGGATACGGCGGTTTCTCGCAGCTGTGGAAGCAGTTCTTCGCAGCGGTCTGTATCATCATCTGGAACATCATCGGGACGTACATCGTGCTCAAGATCGTCTCGCTGATCTTCCCGCTGCGGGCCAGCGACGGTGACGTCGAGGGCGGAGACCTCGCGATCCACGGCATCGATCCCGTGCCGCTCACGCTGCCGACGAACGGAACCCCACCGGTCACAACCGCCGTGTAGCAGCGGGCAACGATCCCCCCACCCAGCGAGCCGCCGGAGCACTCCGGCGGCTCGCGGCTTTCCCGGAACGGGAGAGTGCTTTGCGAGCCCGAACGCATCGGGCCGCATGCGTATCCTCGTTACCGGCGGTGCCGGATTCATCGGCTCGCACCTCGTCGACGCGTTCCTTGCCGACGGGCACGAGGTCGTCGTGCTCGACAGCCTCTGGTCGCACGGCGGCGGAAGGCGCGAGAACATTCCCGAGAACGTCAGCTTCGTGCACATGGATATCCGGGACGACGGAATCCACCGCATCTTCGCCGAGTTCAAACCGGAGATCGTCGCGCACTACGCGGCCCAGCACTCCGTTGCGATCGGCTCGCGCGACCCGAAGCTGGACGCCGGCGTCAACGTGGTCGGCATGCTCAACGTCCTCGAGGCGGCGGTGAAGGCCGAGACGCGCAAGGTGATCTTCGCGTCGAGCGCGGCGACCTACGGCGACACACCGTCGATGCCGGTCGACGAAACCTCACCGCAAAGGCCCGTTTCGCCCTATGGGATCACGAAGATGGTGACCGAGCACTACCTGCGGTTCTTCAAGGCCGACCACGGACTCGACTATACGGTGCTGCGCTTCGGGAACGTTTACGGCCCGCGCCAAGACCCCAACGGCGAAGCCGGCGTCATCGCCATCTTTCTGGGCCGCTTTCTGGCTGGGGAAGGCATCCGCATCGATTGGGACGGGGAGCAGACGCGCGACTACCTCTACGTCGGTGACGTGGCGCGCGTCAACCTGGCCGCGCTGACCGGCGGCTCAGGGGAGACGTACGTGATCGGGACCGGCGTGCCGACGTCGGTGAACCAGATCTATCGCGCGCTGGTCGACGTGACCGGGTTCGCGGCACCGGTCACGCACGCGCCGCGCCGCCCAGGCGACGCGCGCGAGGTGTACTTCAATCCCGCCAAAGTGCTGCGCGAACTCGGCTGGCGGGCCGAGACGTCGCTGCTCGAGGGCATGCGCAAGACGCACGAATACTTTCGCAATCGCGACCGCGCCCCCGTTTGAGCGGCGGCTTTTGGGCGAAGCCCAAAAACGCGAAGGTGGCGGCTTTGGGCGAAGTCCAAAACGCGAAGGCGGCGGCTTTGGGCGAAGCCCAAAACGCGAAGGTGGCGGCTTTGGGCGAAGCCCAAAACGCGAAGGTGGCGGCTTTGGGCGAAGCCCAAAACGCGAAGGATTCGGCTTCGCCGAATCCACTACGGCAGCGGGTGGAGGTCCGTCGGCGCCTGCGGCGGGGTCTTGATCGAGAAGATCTTGAGGTTGGGGTCGGTGGTCCCGCCGTGCGCCGTGCCCATCGGAATGATCAGGACCATTCCGGGATGCAGCGCAACTTGAGTGCCGCCCAGCCACTCGGTGCCGCCGCCGGCGATGACGACTTGCATCTCGTTCGCGTCGGCGTGGTAGTGCTTGACGACCGTGCCGATCTGCACCGCGGCCGTGGCGCCGTCCGCAACCGCGAGCGTCCGTGAACGCAGCGTCGGCGAGGCCGGGTTGGGTGTCGGGAGGTCGGACGGCTGCAGCGCCGCGAGATCGATAGCGGCCGCCTGCAGCGGCGGCGCCGCGGCCGCAGCCGGCTGCGCGAGGTGCATCGTCGCGGCGCCCGCGACGAAGGCGAGCGTCCCGAAGGTGACGTTGCGGATGGAGGTTCTCTTCATCCGCGCGACTCCGCTGAGGTAGGCTCGGTTCCCTCTCAGGCCGCCACGATGTTCAGGAGTTTGTCGGGGACGAAGACCCTCTTGCGCACCGTTTTCCCGTCGATCTGCGCGATCACGGTCGGCTCGCGCATCGCGAGCGCGAAGGCGTCGTCTTCGGTGAGTCCCGGGGCGGCGGTCAGCCGCGCGCGGACCTTCCCGTTGACTTGCACCACCAGCGTGATCTCGTCGACCGCGAGCGCACGTGGATCGGGTGGGATCCAGCGCTCGAGATGCACGCTCCCTGCGTACCCCATCCGCGACCACAGCTCGTCGGCGATGTGGGGCGCGAACGGCGCCAGCACGATCGGCAGCGCGTGAACGACGTAGCGAACGGCCGTCGCGTCGCGCGCCGCCGGGTCGCGCACCGCGGCGGTGAGCACGTTGATCAGCTCGTCGAGTTTGGCGGTGGTCACGTTGTAATGAAAGCGGCGCGTCTCGGTTTCGTTCTGCCCTGATTCGAACGCGACATGGAGCGCCCGCACCAGCCCCCGCTCGGCGTCGCTGCGCATCTCCGGCAGCGCGTCGAGGGGAGCCGTGCGGGCGATGCTGCACAGCGGTTCGGCGGCGCGCCACACGCGCTGCAGGAAGCGCACCCGTCCGATGGCACCTTCGTCCGTCCACTCGAGCGCGTCCTCGGCCGGCGCCGCCTTGAGCAGAAACAACCGCATCGCGTCGACGCCGTGCCGTTCGACCGTTTCATCGATGCCGACGACGTTGCCGCGCGACTTCGACATCTTCTCCCCGCCGTAGAGCAGCGTGCCTTGATTGAACAGACGAACGAACGGCTCGTCGCTCCCGGTGAGATAGCCCGCATCGAGCATGAACTTGTAGAAGAACCGCGCGTAGAGGAGGTGCAGCACCGCGTGTTCCGCGCCGCCGATGTATTGGTCGACCGGCATCCAGTGCGAGGCGATAGCCGGATCGAACGGAAGCGTCGCGTTGCGCGGGTCGAGGTAGCGCACGAAATACCACGCCGAGTCGACGAAGGTGTCCATCGTGTCGGGGTCGCGCGTCGCGGGCAGACCGCAGCGCGGACAGGTGGTGTCCATGAAGCTGCGGTCGTTGGCGAGCGGCGACCCCTGGCCGGTGAACGCGACGCCTTTGGGGAGCACGACTGGGAGCTGCTCATCGGGCACGCCGACCATGCCGTGGGCCGGACAGTACACGATCGGGATCGGCGTGCCCCAGTAGCGCTGGCGCGACACGAGCCAGTCGCGGATGCGGTAGTTGACCGTCTTGCGCCCGCGACCGGTCGCCGCGAGCCGGGCCGTGATCGCCGCGCGCGCCGCGGCGGACTTCATCCCGGTGTACTCCCCCGAGGCGATCAGTTTTCCGTCGTCGACGTAGGCTTCGTGCAGCGGTGCTTGCAGCGAACCGTCCAGCGTCGTGATCACCTGCGCGATCGACAAGCCGTGCTTTTTCGCGAAGATGAAATCGCGTTCGTCGTGGGCCGGCACGCCCATGACCGCACCGGTGCCGTATTCGGCCAGCACGTAGTTGGTCACCCAGATCGGAACGCGCTCACGTGACAGCGGGTTGATCGCGTAGGCGCCGCTCGGCACGCCCGTCTTCTCCATCAGCTGCGTCCGCTCGAGCTCGCTCTTGCCGCGCAGGCCGGCGATGAATTCGTCGACCCGCTTGCGTCCCTTGGGGAACCGCTCCAGGATCTGCGCGACGACCGGATGCTCGGGCGCCAGCGCCATGAACGTGACGCCGAACGCGGTGTCGACGCGGGTGGTGAATACCTCGATCCGGGCCTCGAGGTTTTCGACTTCGAACGAGAACGTCGTGCCTTCGCTGCGGCCGATCCAGTTGCGCTGCATCGTGCGGATGCGCTCGGGCCAGCCGCTCAGTCGATCCAATCCTTCGAGCAGTCGATCCGCATAGTCGGTGATCTTGAAATTCCATTGCGAGAGATTGCGCCGCTCGACCGGCGAGCCGCAGCGCCAGCAGCGCCCGTCTTCGACTTGCTCGTTCGCGAGCACCGTTTGATCGATCGGACACCAGTTCACCGGCGCTTCGCGCTTGTAGGCGAGACCATGCTCGAACATCCGTAAGAAGAACCACTGGTTCCAGGTGTAGTAGGTCGGATCGCAGGTGGCGAACTCACGCGTCCAATCGTAGCCCGTGCCCATCAGCCGGATCTGACGGCGCATGTTTTCGATGTTGTCGCGAGTCCAGCGCTCGGGATCGATTCCGCGCGCGATGGCCGCGTTCTCGGCCGGCAGTCCGAAGGCGTCCCAACCCATCGGATGCATGACGTTGAATCCGCGCATGCGCTGCATGCGCGCGATCGCGTCGCCGAGGGTGTAGTTTTTTGCATGTCCGACGTGAAGATCGCCCGAAGGGTACGGCAGCATCTCGAGCACGTAGTATTTCGGCCGCGCGTCGTCGTCGCGCGCGACGTAGATGCCGTCGCGCTGCCAGCGCGCTTGCCAGGCGCGCTCGACGGCGCGGAAATCATAGCCCCCCTCTTCGGACATCCCGGGTGTCTCCTGCGGCGCGGCGCATGGCCCCTCTGCGAAACGCTTGCCGGCGGCGCGCACGTCGTGATCGAGCGGCATGATGCGGGTTCTGATCGCGTTCGGCGCCGCGCTCGCGCTTGGGCTGGCTGTGTGGCTTCATCCGGTGCGCCCCGTCCCGGCGGCGGCCGGCGGGTTCGACGCGGCACGGCCGCCGGAGCGCGTAGCGCCGTCGCGCGCGCCGGCGGCGCACACCGTCGTCTACGTCGCCGGCGAGGTCGTGCATCCGGGCGTCTACAGCGTCGGTGCCGACGAGCGGATCGCCGGAGCGGTTGCGCGCGCGGGCGGCATGCGGCCGGGCGCCGACCCGACCGCCGTCAATTTGGCCGCGCACGTGCACGATGGGGACGAGATCCTGGTCCTTGCGCAAGGTGTCGCGCCGCCGCCGCGCGCCCGCCATCACCGGACCGCCGGTCCGCGCCGGCGTTCGCGCGGCCGCGGCACCCTCCGCGCCCCGGCGCCGGCGGCTCGGGTCGACATCAACCGCGCCGACGCTGCGGCGCTGGCGAGCGTGCCGGGGATCGGGCCCGGCCTCGCCGAGCGCATCGTCGCGTTTCGGGCCGCGAACGGTCCGTTCGCTTCGGCCGATGAATTGCTCGACGTGTCGGGAATAACCGACCGGCGGCTCGATGCGATGCTGCCGTACGTCGTCGCACGGTAGGCGCAGCGCTCGCGCGCTGCTCCCCGCGCGCAGAAAAGGTGCACATGCGCGGTGTGGGCTTGCTGGTGGTGCTGACGGCGGTGATGGTCCTGCCGGCTGCGGCGTCCCCGCGCGAGACGACCGCGTCACCGCCCGCGAGCGCGCCGGCCGACGAATACTTCGGACCGTCCAAGTACAACCCGCTCACGATTCGCACCAAGATCGATGTGCTCGCGCGCGCCTACGCGTCGCGTTGGGCCGACGATGCGTCGATCGTCCACGATGCCGGGCTGGTCGAGAGCAGCCTGCATGCGTGGGTGCGGCGCTATCCGCATGACCCCTGGGCAGCCTCCGCCGCACTGCATTTGGCGGAGCTCTACACGCAGATCCAAAGTACGACCTCACGCGCGCACGCGATCGCAGCCTACCGGTACGTCGCGCAGACGTTCCCGCACACGCAGCAGGGTCACCTCGCGCGCTTGCGATTGCGCAGCGGGCTGCCGCCGCGGCATGCCGAGTCGCCGCTCGATCCGGCCCCGAACCCCGACGCATCGCCGCGATGACCGTCGCCGCGATGAGCACGACGACCGTTGCCGCGAACGGTCTGGAGTTCGAGGTCGACAGCTGGGGTGAGGGCGACCGGCTCGCGCTCTGTCTGCACGGCTTTCCCGAACTGGGATTCTCGTGGCGGCATCAAGGTCCGGTGTTGGCCGAGCTCGGGTACCGCGTGTGGGCACCGAACTTGCGCGGCTACGGCAACTCCAGCCGGCCGCGCGAGCGCGCGGCGTATGCGATGACGCATCTTCTCGACGATGTCGCCGGCCTGATCGACGTCTCGGGTGCGCGCTCGGTGACGCTGATCGGGCACGACTGGGGTGCGATGGTCGCCTGGTTTTTTGCGATGCGCCGCGTCCGTCCGCTCGAGCGGCTCGTCATCATGAACGTGCCGCACCCCGCGATCTTCCGCGAAGCGCTGCGCCGGCTGCCGCAGAAGCTGCGCTCGTGGTACGTCCAATTCTTCGAGCTGCCGAAGCTGCCTGAGTTCGTGCTCGGCCTGGGCGGTGCCGCACCGATCGGATGGCTGATCGTGCTCAGCGCGTCCGACCGCCGCCGCTTCGGCCCGGAGGTCCTCGACGTCTATCGGCGCGCGGCGGCGCAGCCCGGCGCACTGACCGCGATGCTCGACTGGTATCGGGCGAACGTCGGCGGTGGTGGTATGGCCGCGCTGTTACGAACCGGGGTGCCGGTGATCGAGACGCCCACGCTGATGGTGTGGGGCGAGGCCGATGTAGCCCTCGGAAAGGACACGACCTATGGGACCGACCGGTACGTGCGCGAGCTGACCCTGCGCTATCTGCCCGGCGTTTCGCATTGGGTGCAGCAGGATGCACCGGAGATGGTCAACGCGATGCTGGCCGCATTTCTGCACGGGGAGAGCGTGCCGTCGGCCGACTGACGGCGCGCGTCGCAACGCTGCGCGGCGCGCGACGGTCATGTCCCGCATGAACGTGCAGGAGCCGCTCCCGCCGAGCGCGCGCGACACCCGGTCGGTGGCGTCCGTCTGGGCGGCGCTGCGGGCCGGTGCGGAACGGGTGGCTGCGAACGAGCCGGCACTGGAGGCGTACGCGCGGGGGCTCGTGC
>Ga0182015_10000577_pt1 | contig 52564 bp, 44 predicted proteins | sample 712P3MmetaG_FD_120478 | JGI IMG/M metagenome (GOLD analysis project Ga0182015, IMG submission 120478) | Permafrost microbial communities from Stordalen Mire, Sweden - 712P3M metaG | ecosystem: Environmental > Terrestrial > Soil > Wetlands > Permafrost | place: Sweden: Stordalen | collected...
CATGAAACGACTTCCCATCAGAGCCTTCGTAAACGTATCCATCTTGAGCCATGCCATCTCCTCGATGCTGACTCAATCCTACACTTCATGCGATGGATATGCGATGGTACGAAGGGGCTATGTCGGCTGGTTGCTTTGAAGTTGTTTATAATGTGTTGTTTAACGAATAATGGCGGCGTAGCTCAGGTGGTTAGAGCGACGGTCTCATAATCCGTAGGTCGTAGGTTCGAGTCCTACCGCCGCCACCACCTCAAATCGGGCCCGCAGAAATAATTTGCACAGGGCTAATTCTTTCGGATTAGCGCCCTTGGGCTATTGCCGATGGGCTACGACCCACATATATAAGTCGGACCGCGCGTTATCAGCTAAATTGTTCCTCCCCCCGGCCGAACGCGCCGCAAATAGGAGGACCATCTCCATGAAGTCCATGAAGAGGATATATCGTACTCTGCGCCAAATAACGGTCGCCCTAGTCATCATTGTGGCTACTGGATTCGTTACCGCGCAAGACGCGGGCGCGCCCTTCAAAACCAATTCCTTTTCCAACAATGTAGCAGGCGCTCCCGATGGCACTTTGCGGATAACCAATGACGGAGCTAATGGCGGCATCCAGCCTGGCGGCGATCTCTGCGCCATGGTTTACATCTTTGCGGCAGCGCAGGAACAGACCAGTTGCTGTGGTTGTCTGGTAACCCCGGATGGTCTGCAAACCGCAGATATTAAGACTAACTTGACGTCGAATCCATTGACTGGCCGCGTACCGACGGATGGAGTGATTCAGATCATCACTGCGCTGCCGAATTCGACCGCATCGCCAACGGCGAGCGTGGATAACAGTCCCCTATGCGATCCGACTAACAGCTTTTTCGCCGGCATCACGGGAGCCACCGGGGCGACTTTGCCGGTGATCCCGTTTCCGGATCTTCGTAGCTGGACGACACACATACAGAACAAAGGCACGGGCGCGACTGCTACCAGTTACGGAGTTACTGAAACCGAAAACTCGCCTGCGTTATTGAATCCGCGCGAGTACGCTGCGTTGACAGCAGAATGCTATTTCTCGGTGGTCCTTCTAGGCAGCGGACAGGGCATTTGCGACTGTGGGGCATTCGAGCAGTAAATTTCAGATCCGAATGGCGGACGGATTGATCCACCATCCGGGTTTCTAAGTTTTCATTTACCATCAGGCGAATCTCAGGCTGCGCGTGGCGCAGTTGGAGAGACTCGCGACATCTGCGAAATCATCCGCAATCTTTATACTGCCATGTTGAGCGAAGCCGAATTTCCGCTTGCGGAAACTCGAAGAGTCGAAACATCCCTGCGATTGGCATGGCGGATGAAAATAGAGGTCCTTCGACTCAATTGTTCTTCGCGCAGCGAAGGACAATCCTCGCTCAGGAAGACACCCGTTGTCCTGGGGGTCGTTCGGGCCTCAAGAGCACGACGATTCTAACTCACAGACCAGCAGCCATGTACCAAGAGCCCGAAAAACTTCGGGGCGTTGGGCAACTCCGCCGTGTTTTATTCCGTCTTGTCTGGGGTGGAGCTTTTTTCGGGCCGCATCATTAAAAGATAAAATTGACGCGAAGCTTGGACGCCCTCCACCGCTCTACCGTATAATTGCGGTTTTCCATACTCCAGCAGTCTGAGGTCTTAGCGATTCATCGCTCTCGTCAGGATCACTCTGCCCAAACTGAGGGCGGCCCGAAAGCATTTTCTCTGCGTTCCCATAGTGCGTCTCAATACCTATCATTTTCAAGGTTTTGGCGGGGGGCAGTCCCATCCATTAGCGCATTTCTGTTGGCGCTCTTTGTATTGACCACGCCGGGCATGACGCAACAGGACGTCATCACCGACATTGTTATCCACGGAAACCGACGCATTCCAGCCGACAGCATCAAGGCGAGAATATTTTCGCGTCCGGGCGATGTTTACGACCAGGCGGCAATTGAGCGCGATTTTAATGCGCTGTGGAACACGGGGTACTTTGAGGATATTCGCTTCGAACGCGAGCAGACGCCCAAAGGATGGCGGCTTCATATCTACGTAAAAGAGCGGCCCACGATTCGGGAAATCGACTACGTGGGATTAAATTCAGTTTCGAAAAGTGACGTGCTCGACCGGTTCAAACTTGCAAAAGTTGGACTCTCGCCCGAGAGCCAATACGACCCCACAAAAGTAAAGAAGGCCGAGGTAACAATTAGAGATCTTCTAGCCGAACATGGCCGGCAATTCGCCACGGTCCGGACAGAAGTGCGGCCCATTCCTCCGGCGGCGGTCGGCCTCACTTTCGTGATCAAAGAAGGCCCCAAGGTCAAAGTTGGCAAGATTACCTTTGAGGGCAATAAGCACGTGAAAAGTCGCGTCCTACGCAGCGCGATGAAAAACCTTAAGCCGATCGGACTTCCGCACTCCATATTCCTTGAAAATCTCTTCGCCAAGACCTACGACGCAACCAAGCTGGATGAAGATACGGAGCGTGTTCGCGAAGAACTGCAAGACCTGGGCTATTTCACCGCGGTGGTGCAGACTCCACAAACCCGCATTCATGATACCGGCCATACTGGATTTCACGTCCCTCTATTACAAAGTGGGCCCGGCAAAGCGGTCGATCTAACCATTCCGATTGAAGAGGGCGAGCGTTACCGGCTCGGTGGCATAACTTTCAAGAACAATAAAGCGCTGAATAACGCGAAGGCATTGCGCGGCCTGTTCCCGATTAAAGACGGCGATATCGCGGATCGCAGCAAAATTGCCAAAGGCCTCGAAAATCTCCGCAAGGCCTACGGACAATTCGGGTACATCAATTTCACCGCGATTCCCACGCCGCGCCCGGACGAAGCCAAGAAGTTGCTCTATTTTGATATTGATATTGATGAAGGCAAGCCGTTCACCGTGCGACGCATCGAGTTTACCGGCAACACGACCACGCGCGATAAAGTCATCCGGCGCGAAATTGCTCTCGAAGAAGGCCAGGTTTATAACCAGGCGGCGTGGGAACAGAGCCTGCTGCGTCTGAATCAATTGGGCTATTTCGATCAATTGAAGCCGGACGACCCCGACGTCACCGACCGCCATCTCGACGAGAAGGAAGGTACAGTTGACCTGACGCTGAAGGTCAAGGAAAAGGGCAAGAACAGCATTGGACTAACAGGCGGTGTGAGCGGTCTTTCAGGTACATTTGTCGGACTCAGTTACAGTACAAATAATTTTCTCGGGTTGGGAGAGACGCTGACCGTTTCCGCAGACCTGGGCACATTGGAGCGGAATGTAATGTTCGGATTCACCGAACCTTACCTGTTCGATCGTCCGCTACAGCTTGGATTCACCGTGTACGGACGCAAGTACACTTACGATCAGGCCAGGCAGACTGCAATCTTCAGCGGGCAGGAACTCAATCTGCCGTCCGCGCTGTTGCAAAATTTGCAGAACTATACGCAGGCGAGCAAAGGCTTCACGCTCTCGCTCAATTACCCGCTGCATCGTTCTTTCAAGCGCGTGGGCATCAGCTATAACTACGACATTTCATCGTTGGTTGCGCTAACGACCGCTTCTAAATCTCTTTTCTCTTATCTCGCATTCAGCGGAGTTAGCGGGCCGAATGCGCTTGATGGCATCATCACCAGCAAGGTCGTTCCTAGTTTCTCGGAAAATAAGTTGGACAGCGGCATATCGCCTCACAGCGGCAAGAGCATTTACTTCGCCAGCGAAATCGCCGGCATCGGCGGCACGGTGCGCACGATTCGTCCCGTTGTCGAATACAAACGCTTCATTCCCGTGCAGAATCGGCGCAACACTGTGGGATATCGAGTTCAAGCCTCGTTCCTGACGGGATATGGCGGATTGGTGCCTCCGCCGTTCGAACGCTTCTATATGGGCGGAGAAAATGATTTGCGAGGATTCGACATTCGCTCGGTATCGCCTGTGGCTTTCTTGCCGACTTCGGCAACCGTCGCATTGCGCAATCCCGATGGCTCAACGGTTCCCAAGAATCCCAGCAATCCGCTTCAAGGAAGTTACAACATACAAGTGCCCGTAGAGCAGATCGTGTTTCCCGGCGGCGATGCCAGCCTGGTGGGAAATCTGGAATACAGAATCACGATTGCAGGGCCGGTGGCATTGGCGCCGTTTCTGGATGCGGGGATCGATCCCATCCTGCGGAATTCCGAACTCCGTATTAACCCCGGCCAATTGGCTACAATTAACGGCGACATTTTCGGTTGTCCTTCACAGGATATTGCCTTCAACTGCCAGGGCGGGCAATTGCCTGGCGCGCCGAATTCCAGTATCCCGAAGTTCTCGCAGTATCTGACGCCTGCGGGTAACACCAACTGGACCACCAGGATGTCTACCGGGTTGGAACTTCAGGTATTCGTACCCATTGTGAATGCGCCTTTTCGCGTTTACTGGGCGTACAATCCGCTCCGGCTGGATACGACTGTGAGTTCTCCGATACCGATTACTCGGGCCATGTTTCCTGCCGGCGCCGCGGGGGATTATACGTACCAAATCACCAGGAACGCCTATTCTCCGCAGTATCAACTGCGGGAGCCGCGAAAGACTTTCCGTTTCACGGTGGCGACAACATTCTAAGTTCTGCCTGCAATAGTTTAGGCGGGAGGCGTTTGACGGGGCCTAGCCTGCGACCTATAATTAGAGATATCGTAAATCCAAGTGCTGGCTATGCGGGCATGAGTCCGTCTTGAAGCGTTCTTTTTTTGAGATACCTGAGCCAGCCAAGCACAATTTTCCGAGGAGTACCAAAAATTCAATGACCAGTAAGCTTGTACGATTTCTCCCAACACTTGTTTTCGCTCTGTCCATTGCCGGTGCGGCCCAAACTGCGGATGCTGCCGCAGCGCTGCCAAGTGCCCCGAGCGCGGCTGCAACTTCGATGATCCCGACTGGAACTGGCAGCAAACTCGGCACCATTAACGTGGAACAGGCAATTTTTGCCAGCAATGAAGGCCAGCGCGATTTTCAAGATCTCAGCAAGAAGCTGGAACCCAAGCAGAGCCAGTTAAAAGGCCAAAACGATGAAGTTGAAGCCTTGAAAAAGCAACTCAGTGCGCAGGGCGAAAAAATGAACGACGATTCCCGCGGTGCGCTGGTGAAGCAAATCGAGCAGAAGCAAAAATCGCTGGAGCGCTCGGTGCAGGACGCCCGGGACGACGCCCAGAGTCAGCAGAATGAGATTGCGCAGCGCATTCTACAGAAGATGGCGCCGGTAATCGGCAAGTACGCGGCCGATAATGGATTTGGCATTCTCGTCGACACTTCCACCCAATGGCCCAACGGACCGGTGTTCTGGCAAAACGGAACGGTGGATATCACGAGACCGGTAGTGGAAGCTTATAACTCGCAGTCTGGGGTTGCCGCTCCACCCAAGCCGGCCGGTACGAGCACGCATCCGGGCGCGGCATCGAAGTCTGGGACGAAGCCCGCAGGTAGCGTCACGAAGCCAGCGACCACTCCTCCTCCTCAGTAATTTTAAGTGAGAGCTTTTTAAGGCCGCGTCTTCGGATGCGGCCTTTTTCTTGCAGATTACATTCTCAAAACAGTAGTCTCCCAGAACGGGTTCGCGTTTAACATTTGAGTTAGTTAACGTTTTTAATCCAAGATTACCTTTGGGATCCTCGCCGATGAACTAAGCAAGGTATTTTCCCCAATGAGGCCTATACAAGGTCGTCAGGCTGGTGCGCGTGAATCCCAACTCCCGTTGCCCGATCGAAGAACCAAAAACCAGGCCACGCCGGAGCAAAAAAATAGCGAGATGTTGCGGATGCTCTGGCACGCGGTAGATCAGTCTGTCGATCCGATCGTAATCACAGATCACTTCGGAAATATTGAGTATGTAAATCCGGGATTCGAAAGTTTAACCGGCTATTCGAAAACGGAGGCTTTGGGGAATTCATTACGCATGCTTCGGCCCGAACAGGAGGATCCAGGAGCCTACGAAGAGATGTGGAAGTCGGTATCCTCCGGCAATACTTTTCGCGGCAACGTAGTCAACCAGAAACGAAACGGCGAGGCTTTTTCGGTCGAGAAGACCATCACGCCCTTGCGTAATGCTGCCGGCAAGATCACGCATTTCATCTCGACCGATCGCGATATTACGGAGCGGTGCCGGCTGGAAGTGCAACTTCAGCAGGCCCACAAAATGGATGCCATTGGTAGACTCGCCGGTGGCGTGGCCCACGATTTTAATAATCTTCTGATGGTGATCAGTTCCTATGCTGAACTGATGCTGGACTCGCTTAGCGCGAAACATCCTTTACGCCGCAACGTACAGGAAATTATGGGCGCATCGCGACGGGCCGCCGATCTTACAAGGCAATTGCTCGTATTTGGCCGCAAGCAGGTGCAGACGTTGCAGCTTTTGGATTTGAACTCGGTCATCGATGAAATCAGCAGAATGCTGTTGCGCCTGATGGGCGAAGACATCGAATTTGTATTCATACCGGGAACGAAACTTGGAATTGTGCGAGCCGACCCAGTACAAATTGAGCAAGTATTGATGAACCTCGTGGGGAATGCCAGGGATGCGATGCCAGACGGCGGCAAGCTCACGATTGAGACGGCCGCAATCAAGCTGGATGAAGCTTATGCGCAGAAGCACGCTGTGATCCCAGCCGGCGATTATGTTCTGCTCACTGTCGCTGATTCAGGCATAGGCATCGCTCCGCAGCATCTCGCGCACATATTCGAGCCCTTCTACACCACAAAAGAAGAAAGCCAAGGCACTGGTCTCGGACTGGCAACTGTATATGGCGTTGTCAAACAGAGTGGAGGATTCATTTGGGTCTATAGCGAAACCGGCATGGGAACAACGTTTAAGATTTACCTGCCCAAGGTGCAAACGGAGCGTCGAGAGATTAGCCGGGTCGCGGCGGTGGAGAGATGCGCGCCGCACGGTTGTGAGACGATTTTACTGGTCGAAGACGATTTCGCCGTGCGTCAATCGGAGAAAGAATTTCTGATTCTGAGCGGGTATATTGTTTTGGAAGCGTCCGATGGCGACGACGCGCTTCGCGTCGCCGGAGAATTCGCCGGACCGATTCACATTTTGATTACCGACGTGGTGATGCCTCGGATGGGTGGCGCAAAACTGGCGGAGCAATTATGCGCTTTGCGATCCGGACTGAAGGTGCTGTTTGTTTCTGGTTATGCGGAAGCGACAGTTTTGCGGCAGGGAGGAATTGACCTTTCCACGAGCTTTCTGCCAAAACCATTTTCGTTGAAGACTCTGGCGCGAAAAATCAGACAGGTGATCAAAACAGGTTCGTCTTCCAAAGCTGCTTCCGCATCGGGTAACTAATAGGAGAGGCTCATCTGTCCCGTATAATCGGTGCGGAACAATGCATGAATCAGGCCCCCTCCTTGGCATCTAACGTCGGAAGTGATGCGATTCCGGCCCAAAGCAACCGAATTTCCGTTATCTCCATTTCTTTAATTTTCCTTCTTTGGCTGGCAATTTATGTAGCCGGAATGTTCACGCCGCCATTGCTGGATGATGTAGACACCACCCATGCGGAAGCTGCGCGCGAGATGGTTCTTCGCCATGATTGGGTAACGCTTTATACGGACGGCATCCGGTACCTGGAAAAAGCTCCATTGATGTACTGGGGCGTGGCGGCAAGCTACAAAGTCTTTGGTGTGAGCGACTGGAGCACGCGGCTTCCGTTAATGCTGGGTGCGCTGGCATTATTTCTTGCCACTTACGGATTGGGTAAGGCGGTCTATGGCGAAGGTGGGGGACTCTATTCAGCCGTCGTGTTGGAAACAGCGGTTGGCCCTTACATTTATACCCGTTTCCAAATTCCCGACTTAATCGTCGGCCTTTGGCTGACGCTGGGATTTTATTTTTTCCTGCGATCGCTACAGGAACAGAGCCCCTCTCGCTTGTCCTGTTGGGGATTCGCCGCAACTTGCGCCCTGAATGTACTTACTAAAAGTTTGATTGGGCTGGTTTTCCCGTTTGCGGCGATTGCCATATACCTTTTCCTCACTGGCAACCTGCGGCACCTTCTGAAGCTACGATTAGTTTCCAGTTCTTTAGTTTTTCTGGCAATTGCCGCGCCATGGCATATTCTGGCGGCACTGCGAAATCCTGCTCAAGGCGCGGTACGCGGATTTTTGTGGCTCTATTTCGTGAACGAGCAATTTCTTAGATATGTAAACAAGCGCGTGCCTGCGGGTTATGACACGGTTCCGTTGTTCATCTTTTGGGGACTGACGATAGTTTGGCTGGTGCCCTGGGCGATATTTCTTCCGCAAGGCTTGAAAGAGGTTCCGCGATGGAGAGAATGGCGGGCGTATCTCACTCTGGGAAAAAAAGCCAATTTGTTATTCGCTTTGTGGGCTTTAGTAATTGTTGGATTTTTCAGCTTTTCGACTCGCCAGGAATACTACACGCTCCCTGCACTTCCGGGACTCGCGTTGCTGGTTGGTGGCTGGCTCGCTCGGGAGTCTGGCGCCGAAGCATCGTCTAAAGAGCGGCGGGCGGGTCGCATATCCTCGAACGTGCTGTTGGCTTTTGCGGTCATTGCCGCGATTGCGGGGATCGTTCTCTTGCTTTCATCGCGAGCGCCTGCGCCGGGTACCGATCTTGCCGATCTGTTGAAAAGAAATCCCCAGGAATACGACCTTTCACTCGGACATTTTTTGGATCTTACACCGCAGGCGCTTGGAGCTTTCCGGATTCCGCTTATCGGCGCAATGGTTTCGCTGCTGGCTGGATCGGGACTCAACTGGTTTTTCAGACTGCGGCAGCGGCCCGCTTATGGAAACATAATTCTTGCGGTGATGATGATTGGCCTGTTGACCTGCGTCCACTCGGCCTTCGCAACCTTTTCGCCCATCCTTTCTTCGAGCAGCCTGGCGAAAGTGGTGCAGCAGCATTATCGTCCCGGCGACTTGATTGTGATAGATGGACGCTACGATCAGGCATCCACGTTGAATTTTTACACTGGCCTACCCGTGCTGGTATTGCACGTGCCCGCTGGAAATTTGTGGTACGGATCGAAGTTTCCCGATGCCCCGCATGTTTTCGAAACCGCGGAAGCCTTTACCGCTTTGTGGGCGGGACCGCACGCGGTCTTTTTATGGAGCGATCAGGAAGACCCGGCAGAGCTACATTCTGCTCCGCGCTATTTGCTCGCCAGAAGCGGCGGGAAATTTATTTTCACCAATCGGGACCTGCGCTCTAAGTAAAGGTCCTTGTTGGCGCTTTGGGCCACTGGACAAAGCTGCGCACAGGTTGAAGGAGGCTAAGTTCGAATCCGCGACAGTTTTCCTTTTCGTAGATGAAAGCGTTCCCCCCTCCATAACACGGTATTTCCGGCAAAGCTTGCCGCCCAAAAAAATACGGCCAGAACGTCGCGAAGCGGAATCAGCCAGGCGAAACTTAGAGCATAATCGTCTGTGAGAACTACTTTCCCAACTACAATTGCCACCGCGAGCCGCAGGCATATAACGAAACAAGTCAATGCCCAGGCCCAAACCGCTCCACGAGAAAATAAATCTGCGAGCAATACCCACGGCAGGGCAAAGGTAAAAATCAGGCCGGCAAAGCCCCAGTACCGCGAGTCTCGAACCGTGCGATTCCATCGGAGTTGATGCCGCATGAATTCCGCAAAGCTGTAAGGAGGCAGGAGCGTTTCAACTACTTCCGTCGATAGCGCAACCTTTAAACCCAGATCCGAAATTCGTTTTCCAATCTGATAGTCGTCCGCGAGATAATCCGCAAGCGCTTCGAATCCTCCGATGGCCGCGAGTTCGGAACGTCGAAAGGCCAGGGTCGACCCCAGCCCAAAGCGCAGCTCATTTTCTAACGCGCGCGCGACCAATACTCCGGGTGCAAAATCGGTACTGATTCCAATCGATTCCAACCGCGAGCCGAGAGTCGAGGCAGGCACGCCACGATAAAGACAGGTGACCAGCCCGATGCTCTGCTGCTGTAGCTGCGACATAATGCCAGTCAGATAGCCGGGGGCGACTCGAATGTCGCTATCGCTAACCAATAAACATTCGTAGTGCGCATGAGCAGCCATTTGCGCCAGGTTCCCAACTTTTGCGTTGGTGGCAAGAGCCGGTTCGCATATCAACAACTCTATCCGGCGTTGCGGGAATTCTTCTTTCAGATCTTCGACAAGTCTAATTGCCGGATCGGCGGCGTCTGAGACTCCGAAAATAATTTCGTATTGCGGATAGTCCTGCAAACAATAACTGCGGAAACTTGCATACATCCGAGGGTCGGTGCCCTTCAGGGGCTTCAAAAGCGAAATGGGAAGTGGGACCGGATCCCGTCCCGCGAGTGGGATCTTTTTCTCTCGCAAAAATCCCACCGCGCTCCAAAGGCACAGAAAATTGTAGGCGCTGCCGGTAGCGGTTCCAGTGATTGCAATGATTTCTACGAGCTTTGCAATGTGGAGATCCATCGGCGGGAAACTATTCGTAGCGAAGCGAATCGATCGGGTCCAGATTAGCCGCTTTCCATGCCGGATAAATTCCGAAGAGCAGTCCTTCGGCTGCGGCAGAAATCAAGGCAAAAGTTGCCCAGAACATCGACAAATGCGCGGGCAAAGAAGTCCATATAAGCGGAATCAGCCACGTGACCGCCGCGCCAAGCGCAATTCCAAGGACCCCGCCCATCGCGGTCAAAGTAATCGCCTCAAGCGTGAATTGCATGAGGATATCCTTCTTGCGGGCTCCGATGGCTTTGCGCACGCCGATTTCGCGCGTCCGCTCGGTGACCGAGACGAGCATGATATTCATCACGCCCACGCCACCAACTATCAATCCAACGCTCGAGACCGCAAACATGAAAACGAAAATCCCGCCGGAGATTTGCTTCCATACGTCGGAAAAAGAATCCTGCGTAAACACCGCGAAATTATCGGGCTTCTCGGGCGATACCCTGCGGCGCCGACGCAATAGTTCGCGGATTTCATCGATCGCTTTGGGCATGTCGTCATGCGAGGTCGCCTTTACGCTAATCCAATAATATTTCAGCTCTGGATGCAGCTTGCGAAAAGTGGTCAAAGGAAACATGATCAGGTTATCTTCTGGATTTTTGCCGCCCCCGAACGCAGCCTTGCGCGGCTGGCCAACGCCAATCACGGTAAAGAGCTGCCCATCGATATTGATTTGCTTGCCGAGAGCATTCTCGTGTGGAAAAAGCTCGTGCGCCGTATCCGAGCCCAATACGATAACCGGCAAACTCTGTTCGTTGTCGGTATCTGTAAACCAGCGCCCGCCGGTCAATCCCAGGTCATAAACGTTTTTCCAATCCGCAGTATCGCCTTCAAGAATGGTATTTTTTACTTTTCTGCCTTCGTATTTCACGACGTAGGTACCGGTGCCAAACTGCTGGCTTTCGTACCGCACGCCCGCTGTGACAGCCAGCACATGGGGCAATTGCTTCATGGCTTCGGCATCAGCGGCGGTCAGTTCTTTTCGGGTACGCATTTCTTCCGTGGGACGGCCGAAAGTAAATGGCTGGATATGGTAAGCGAAAATCAGGTTCGAACCTAAACTCGTTATGGAATCTTGTACGCTGTCGTTTAATCCGCTGACGATGGACGAAATTCCTATGACCACGGCCACACCGATGACGATGCCCAGGACCGTTAGTCCGGAGCGCAGCTTGTTTGCCCGGATAGTATTCAAAGCCATCCGGACAATTTCACCGTAATCACCTTTACGCATCATAGAATTTAGTAATTGTGTAATTTTGTAATTGGGCAATTTGAAAGTCTGGAAGCGCTACTTTTCCAATTGCTAAATTACCCAATTTCTCAATGTCACAGTTCGAACCGTAACGCGGCTATTGGATCAAGAATGGCGGCGCGGCGTGCGGGATATACCCCGAAAAATACGCCTACGCTGGCCGCTACTAACAATCCCGCGCCCACCGCCCACATTTTTATTTCTGAAGGCATTCCAATAATCGCGGTTACGCCTTTCGCAACCGTGATACCGAACAGCACGCCGATTAGTCCTCCCATTAAAGCCATGGTCGCGGATTCAATCAGGAACTGCATGAGAACGTCCTGGCGTCGCGCGCCCAAGGCTTTGCGAATTCCGATTTCTCGCGTCCGCTCGGTGACCGATACCAGCATGATATTCATGATCACGATGCCGCCGACCACCAGTGAAATTGCTGCGATGCCGATCATGGCTAGAAAGAAAGTTCCAGTGAGGTTCGACCAAATGCTGACCAAGCTGGCATTGGTTTCCGCCGCGAAGCTGTCCGGCTTTCCTGGAAGGTCATGGCGCCTCGCCCGCAGGATCGCGCGCGCTTCGTCGAGAGCGCTCTCCAGTTGGGTTCCAATACCACTAGCTTTGCCCGATATGCGTATCGAGTTGTGTTCGCCGTATTGCTTGAGATATGTGGTGATTGGAATCAAGGCGTAATTGTCCAGCGTTTGTCCGAGGGTTTTGCCCTGTTTTTTGCCCACGCCAATGACGGTATAAAGCTGTCCATCGATTCGAATTTCCTTTCCCAGAGGATCCACTCCAGAGAAAAGATTTTCGACGATGTCTGTGCCAATAATGGCAACATTCGAACGATTATCTTCGTCATTCGAATTCAACATGCGGCCGGAAGAGAGATCGAGATCGAGAATTTGCGGCATGGAAGGCGTGAGACCGCGAATCCATGAATCGTTCACTCCCTGCTCTCCATACTTTACTTTTCCCGTGAAGGCCGTTAGGGAAGCCCCCACCTGAGTGCACTGGTGGCAGGACTCAAGCACAGCGCGATAATCGTCCATCGTGAGATCTTTACGCTTTTGACCTTCCAAAAACTGATCGATATTGGTAACGACGGGGCTAACCTTGCTGATGATGAAAACATCGGCCCCGAGCCGGAAGACCTTTTCGGCGACGTAGGCATTGATTCCATTCACAAATGTAACCACGGCAATCACGGCTGCGACGCCGATTACGACCCCGAGCAGGGTCAGGGTTGAGCGCAATTTGTTTGCCCACAGCGATTGCAGCGCGATGCGAATTGCTTCTACAGTGTTCATATGCGCGGGCCCGGAACGTCTATCGAATGATACGTATTAGAATCGTTTAGGTTCAGTTTAACAGCAGGGGTTGCATTGTGGCGGAGCTGGACTTTGGCATCATTCCGTCATGTTGAGCGCAAGAAGAGCAGGTGCCTGAGACGACAAGTTAGATTGCAGGGTTTTGGGTAATAATTGGACGTCTTGAGTTCGCATCCGAAATTCTTTGATTCGCACTGGCATGAGCCTTGAATAACTCTCCTTTCACGGCGATCGATCATGTGCAACTCGCCATGCCGGATGGAAAAGAAGATGCTGTGCGGGCGTTCTATGGTGGTTTGCTCGGAATGGTCGAAGTATAGAGAAGCCAGTGGCGCTTATCAAAAGAGGCGGTTGCTGGTTCAGCAGCGGCGGCGTGCAAATCCACTTAGGAGTGGAAAGTGATTTTCGTCCCGCTAAGAAAGCGCATTCCGCTCTGCGTTGCTACGACTACGATAGATTACTCGGGCAGCTCCGCAAGGCCGGTGTCGAAATCGTGGAGCCGGTGGACGTCCCCGGCGTAAAACGGTGTCACATTTCCGATCCGTTTGGCAATCGAATCGAGCTAATTGGATAAAACAAAGCCCGCGGCAGCCATACATCATTTCTCTCCCGTAACCCACTCGTACACTCCCTTCCGGTAACCCTTAGTAACCATACGAATCTGGGGCGTGAGCCGTACAATCACCTTGTCAGACCATCAATAAGTCCAGGTTCCCAGTTACAAAGATGGTCAATTCGGTTGTAACCCTTCCTTAAAGACACGAAATGGGAGGGAAAATTACCGGGGTTGGAGTCCGCACTTCTATGGCTTTCGGGTTTGGGTTTAATAAACAGAAGGTCCTCAGCGCCGCCGAGAAATTCGTTCAGCAAGGCAAGTTGCCAAATGCCATTACTGAATATGAAAAGGTTCTGAAGGCCGATCCCAAGGACCTCACAGTGATGAATACTGTGGGCGACCTCTACTCACGGCTGGGAAACGTTGACAAGGCTGTGGAGTGCTTCAAGAGCGTCGGCGACGCCTATGCCTCGCAGGGTTTTACGGTGAAGGCGATCGCGATGTACAAGAAGCTCAGCAAGATCAAGCACAGCTTCGAAGGCGTGTTGCGACTCGCGGAACTATACACGCAACAAGGTTTATTTAATGACGCTCGCGCACAGTATTTACAGGTTGCGGAAGAATTCCTGCGCAGCGGCGAGCTCGAACAGGCGGTGCGCATTTTCCAGAAGACTCTGGAGATGGATCCCGACAACGTAATCATGCGCTCGAAGCTGGCGGAAGTTTATGTGCGGTTGGGAAAGAAAGCGGAAGCCTGGCAGATTTTCACCGCCGCTGCGGAGACGCTGCGAGCCAGAGGGCAATTCGAGGGAGCGGAAACGATATTACAGCGGATGCTCACATTAGATCCGGGCAACAGCTACGCGCTTTTACTCCGAGGACGTACAGCGATAGAGGCGGGCGACATTGCTGGAGCCATTGTTTCTCTGGAAGGCGTCGCCGATCTTGATAACCACCCTGAGGGACTGACTGCGCTGTTCAATGGTTACTTGCAGAGTGGGCGCCTCCCGGATGCACACGTGCTCGCAGGAAAACTGCTGACGGTACACAACGATACGTCGGCCGTGAACCGCTACGCCGAAGCCTTGATGGGAGCCGGCCAGTTTGAAGAAGCGTTGCAAGTCTACGAAGAGTATTCGGACTCGCTGCTCTCATCCGATCCCACGAGAATTCTTGACAGTTTGCATTCCATCATCAGTCACGTGCGTGAGAACACAGCAAGTCTCGAAATCATTCTTGCGCTGTTTACCAAGGCCGGCGAAAATAGCCATCAGACTGAGGTGTATGAGCTTCTCGCGCACGCCTACGTGCAATCGGGCGATCTGGATAAGGCGCGCGAATTTTATCTGAAACTCACCCAACTCGAGCCGCAAAATCAGCTACACGCCCGTAACTACCAGCAAATAGTCGGTAAATTAGGCGGTTCCACGCCGCGCTTTATCAGTGCGGAAGAAGGCTCGATACTCATTGAGGAACTTGAAACCACCGCTCCCTTCGTCGATCAACGATACGACGATGAAATCGCCCTCGCGGTTCGCGCGGCATTGACCGACGCCGAACTCTTCGGTTCATACAACATGCCGGAAAAAGCTTTGGCGCCCCTGCTTACAGTTTTGCCCAAAGCGCCTCAGGACTTGCGGTTGAATCAGCGATTAGCGTCCCTGCACAACCGGGCGGAGAGATTTTCGGATGCGGCGGTATGCTGCCGGACCTTGGAAACGATTTATCACGATGCGGGATTCCCGGAAGAAGCCACTCGTTATGGAGAATTGGCGACGCGGTATGAAGAACGGGCTGCTTCAGTCCCACAAACCCCGGATGTAGCGCCTACCGCAGAGACGCCGGTGGCGACAGATTCCAAACCGACAGTACGCTTTGCCGGGGACGATTCATATGGGCAGAGCGCCGTCAACTCAGACGAGGCCGAATCATCCGACGCTGTGATAGCGACAAGCGCGGAGCGTGGCGGGTTGTTTTTCCACCAGCCTTCGCCGAGTGCAGCTTCGACGACCGGCGATGATTTCGATGTTCGCGCGGTTGAGCATGTTCCCAGCTCTGAAATTGATTTGTCTGGGGAATGGGACGGTGCTTTCGAAGAAACATCCCCGGTCGAGGCGTCCGCTGAGACAGTTTCCGAAGCACCAGCCATAATTACGAACAGGTCTGCGATTTCCGAAGTTCCGGCTTCCGTTACGGAATCCGCGTACGTGGCTCCTCGGCCCGTCGCCGATCCCGCCGCGGTGGCCGAAGCGATGGAAGAAATCCGCTTTTATGTGGGATATTCGCTTATGGATCTCGCTCAGGCTGCCTTCGTTAAACTCGAGCAGTTGAACCCCGAGCCAGAGGTTCTTGCGCTCTTGCGTCAGGAGATCGACGCGGCGCTGGCAAAGGCCTCGCTTGAGGTCGCTCAGGAAGAAATCGCGATTCAAGAGACAGACAATCATCCGGCAACGGAAACGCCGATAATTACGCCTTCTTTCGAAGTGCCCGAGTCCGCGCCAGAATTTTCAATTACCGCTCATACCGCTCCCTTAAATAACTTGGTTTCTGATCTCGAATCGTCTCTCGGCACTGAGTTTTCACCCGCGGTTTCCGAGGCGGCCCCGATTCATGAGATTCACGAGACGCCTTCCGAGGCGCCGGTTGCTATAGAAACCTATGTGGAAGCTGCCAGTCTTCCGGCGCCTGAAGCACTTGTCGAATTTGAACCGGTAGTTGTCCCTGAGACCGCCGCTCCAGCTCAGGTGGAAACATACGCACACGTTTCTTCCGATTCAGATTCGCAGAGTGATGCGCTTGGAAGCATCGTTAGCGAGTTAGAAGCGTCGCTTGGCAATACTTTCCTAGCCGGAAAAGCCACAGAAGTACCGGCTGGGACTGACGTTCGCAGCCAGCCAGTGGCGGGTGAATCGACCTTCGAAGTCCCGGCCACCCCCGTTCCTCCCGCGGCGGCAATGGCTGCGGCAGCGCCGGCTTCATCAGCGCCAGCCTGGCAGCACTCTACCGCATTTACAAACTTCAAGCCCGCCCCGCCGATTCAGTCGCCGGCGGCGGAAGAATCACCGGTTCCGAGCGCCAAGGCCGCAGCCGGCATTGATCTGGCGGATATGTTCGGCGAGCTCAGACACGAACTCGAAGAGGATGCAACCAATACCGACGAAGATCCAGAGACTCACTACAGCCTCGGCGTAGCGTTCCGCGAGATGGGACTTCTCGACGAGGCCATCGGCGAATTACAAAAAGTCTGCCAGACTGTCGAGCACGGACACCCGTTCCCACAAATTCTTCAGACTTACACGTGGCTCGCGCAGTGCTTCCTGGATAAAGGCATTCCCGAAGCTGCGCTTCGCTGGTATGAACGCGCCCTGACGCTTCCAACGCTCGACGCTGAAACTCGCATGGCCCTGCATTATGAACTGGCCTGCGCGTGTGAGAGCGCCGGCAATAAGAGTGCCGCTCTTAATCACTTCATGGAAGTCTACGGAAGCAACATCGATTATCGCGACGTCGCGGAGCGTATTAAGGCTTTGAGGTCGTAGAATGTCCAGATGGGATTCACGCCCAACTATCTGATTGCCAGACCGCGTTCTTGTAAGATGGTTCCGGGAGGCAGGTTTGAGCGCTGATTCTCGTCCTCCTAGGGACAGTATTTCCGCCGATTCAGAGAGAAGAATGTCCTCGCTGGATGTAGCTCCACCCCCCGCGAAGACGCTTTCTGCCAGTCGGAGCGCGCATCCGCGGTTCGCAACCTGGGCCAATCGAACTGCTGTAATGTCGTTCGTGTCATTGTGCGCGATCTTTGGAATTCTCCTGGTGATTTTGCCGTGGAGTCCCAAATGGACAGATAATTACCTCCTGATTTCCTATCCAGCCCTGCGTGACTTCATCGAAAACGGATTCGTTCGCGGAATGTGCTCCGGCCTGGGAGCTTTAGATATTTGGATTGGATTCTGGCAGGCCACTCACTACCAGGAAAATAGCGGATCAAAATAGAATCTGGCATTACATTCATTAAAATTCGGTTCGAAAAGATAGTTGTCCTATGAATGAAGACGAAAGTAAGCGAGCTCCGCTTGCGTACCAGAATCAACCTTTCCTGAATAGTCCGGATGGACGAATCCTGCGGATTCTTTCCGAATATGCGGAGCCGCTTGCCCGCTTTCGCCGCGAGCAAATCCAGGATACGGTCGTATTTTTCGGTTCGGCGCGCTTTCAAAGCTTGTCCCGCGCTGAATCTCATTTGGGTAAACTCCACACTTCGAGCCAGGAAGACAAGGCAAAAGTTAATCACAAACGTGCGGCTGCCGCAGTGGATATGGCGCGATATTACGAGGATGCCCGCCGGCTCGCATTCCTTTTGAGCGAGTGGTCCATTCAAATCCCGCCGCGTCGCAGGCGCTTCGTAGTCACAACCGGCGGGGGCCCGGGCATCATGGAGGCCGCCAATCTTGGGGCGCAGGATGCTGGCGCAAAGACTATTGGACTGAATATTCATCTCCCTTTCGAACAAAACCCAAATCCCTATATCACTCCGGCTCTGAATTTTGAATTCCATTACTTTTTCATGCGGAAATTTTGGTTTGCCTATCTGGCAAAAGCACTGGTGATTTTTCCCGGCGGCTTCGGAACGCTCGACGAACTCTTCGAGATTCTTACCCTGGCGCAAACCGAGAAATTGGCGAAAAAAATATTGGTGGTAATTTATGGCAGCGAATATTGGAATCGGCTGATCAACTTTAACGCTATGGTAGATGCTGGCACGATTTCCGCCGAAGATCTGAGCTTATTCAAAATGGTTGATTCTCCCGAGGAAGGGTTCGAATTTCTCAAGGCTGGCCTAACCGAGCACCATGTTGGCTCAGACTCCAAACGTCCCCGCGAAACCGTTCCGGAAATCGCCAAGACCAATCCCTGATTATCTAGTCCCGGTGCTGCTTTATTACATTACCGACCGGTCCCAATTCGCTGGAGATGAGTCTTCGCGCCGCAGGGCGTTGCTGGAGAAGATCGCCGAAGCTGCCGAATGCGGCGTGGATTTTATCCAGCTGCGGGAAAAAGATCTGTCGACCCACGAACTCATGACTCTCGCCCGGGACGCGATGCGGATTCTTCGCGACATTTCGCCGCAGTCTCAGAAAAGGAGCACGAGCTTGCTGATAAATTCTCGCACTGATGTAGCAATTGCTGCTGGAGCTGACGGCATCCATCTGCGCTCCGACGATATTTCTCCGAAAGTGGTTCGTAATATTCTCAGCTTTAGCGATACGCGAACCATTTCCAAAGTAATTAGCGCCGCGTGCCATAGCCTGGCCGAAGTGACATCGGCAGCGGAGAATCGTGCGGACTTTGTCTTGTTTGGTCCGATATTTGAAAAACGTGGATTGCAGCCTGGCAAGGCGGCCGGTCTTGAGGCGCTATGGAATGCCGGCCAACTGCAAATCCCCGTGGTAGCGTTGGGAGGAATTACTTCGACCAACGCCCGGGAATGCCTTGAAGCCGGTGCAGCCGGCATAGCGGGCATTAGAATATTTCAGCAAAACAAAATTCAAGATGTTATTGATTCTTTGCGAGTCTAGTTTTTCTTGCGGAAGGATCACGAATGCCGCACGGAAAGTATCGTTAAAATGTCCCGCAATCCCTGGCGAATGTATTTGAGTTCGGGAACCGGCTGAGAAGGAAATGGCAACGGGCTTTGTTTCTTGTCAGTTTTGATTTCGGAGCGCAGTTGCTGCCGGGCTCCGACAATGGTGAATCCTTCCTCGTAAAGGAGGTTCTTTATCTTGAGCACGTTCTCAACATCTTTGCGGCGATACATGCGTTGACCTGTGCTGCTCTTGATCGGCTTGAGTTGAGGGAATTCGGACTCCCAAAAACGCAAGACATAAGCTGGCAGATGACACAGGCGAGAAACCTCGCCGATTCTGAAGTAAAGTTTATCCGGGACCGCCACTTCGGCGCTCTTAGCCGATTTTGCCATCGCTCGATTGCTCAATCTCATCCGGGTCTGGCCAACCTTTCAATCGCGGCTTGAAAGATTCTTCATACTCGCGTTTCTAGCACGGCAGCGCTTCCCGCACAAGTCTTTTGCGGACCTTCCGATTATTTGGTCGACGCATGATGATTTTCCGCAGCAAAAAACCCCTCGAGAGGTGCTTCTCACGAGAGGCTGCAATTTGTTTGCTTGGTGCGAGTATTTTCTCGCTTAAGTTAATGCTTCTTTTTCTTTGCTGCCTTTTTCTTCACGGCCATTCTGTTTCCTCCTATGGGTATTTCCCTTGAACAACTTTCCCAACTTGTAGTATGAACTGCATCACTACCACAAGATATTGCGTCCTAATAACTGAACTGTCAATACAATTCGTAAATTTATTCAGTCGATGTCACTCGCATTCATCACATCGGGAAATTCAACACAGAAATAATTGGAGGCGATTCTCGAAAGTCGGCAACATTGTTTGCAAAACTTTGTGGGACCGATGTTTGATCTCTGGGGATCACACTTTCGTTATCCGAAATGCTACATTGAAACCTCATGTCAGCCCCTGGTTCTCGATTCGTTAAGGCTTGTAGAGCTGAGAAAACCGATCGAGCGCCGGTGTGGTACATGCGTCAGGCCGGACGTTACATGCCCGAATATCGTGCTTTGCGGAAGCAGTATTCCCTGATCGAAATCTGCAAGAAGCCAGAGTTGGCGGCAGAAGTCACAATAACAGCCGCTGAGGCATTAGGTGTCGATGCCGCGATTATCTTTGCCGACCTTCTGCTTCCGCTCGAAGTTATGGGATTGCCCTTCCACTTTTCCGCCGGCGAAGGTCCGGTGATCGAGAAGCCGGTACGCACGCACGATGATATATCCCGCCTTCGCACTGATCGCGCCGCCGATCTGGGCTACGTCTCTGAGGCCGTCGCTCTCGCGAGCAAACATTTTGGCAGTTCGCTGCCCGTGATTGGTTTTTGCGGTGCGCCTTTCACGCTGGCCAGCTACATGATCGAAGGCGGCGGGTCGCGAAATTATCTCAACACAAAAAAAATGATGTATTCGTGTCCGGCATGGAATGAGTTGCTGCGAAAACTCGTGGCGGTGGTCTCTGAGTATGCCGTCCAACAAGTGCGCGCAGGAGCCGACGTAATTCAAGTGTTCGACAGTTGGGTCGGCTGTCTCAGCGTGGAGGATTACCGCAGGTACGTGCTGCCCGCAACCACTGAACTGGTTCATTCATTGCGAGAGACTGGAGTCCCGGCCATTTATTTTGGCACTGACAGCGCTACGCTGTTGCCATCTATGAAGGAAACAGGGGCCGATGTGATCGGTCTGGATTGGCGAATTCCATTGGATCAGGGATGGCAAAGTTTAGATTTCCAAGGAGCGGTCCAAGGTAATTTGGATCCAATATTGTTATTCGCGGAGTGGGATTTGCTGAAATCCCGCGCTGCTGAGATTTTGAAATTGGCCGCCGGACGTCCCGGCCACATCTTCAACTTGGGACATGGCATTCTTCCCGAAACTCCGGTCGAGAATGTGAAAGCGCTGACCAAATTTATCCAGGAGAGCCCGTTAGAAGTATTTCTTCCAGATCATGCCTAGCCGAATCACGTCGTCTCCGCCCAAAAAAACCGCTGTCCTGCTGCTGGCTCATGGGAGCCCGGATGCGGTGGAAGACATTCCGGAATTTCTGCTTAAGGTAACCGGAGGACGGACGCTCCCGCCTGAAGTGGTGGAGGAAGTGAGCCACCGCTACAGCCTTATTGGCCGCTCGCCGCTGACGGCGTTGACCATGCGGCAGGCGGAATTGCTGTCGTCTGAACTCGGCATCCCTGTATACGTGGGTATGCGCAACTGGAAACCACTGATTGCCGATGTAGTGCGCAAAATGTCTTCGGACGGCATCGAACACGTCGTGGCAATTTGTCTCGCGCCGCAAAATTCTCGTACCAGCGTCGGCCTTTACCGGTCTGCCCTTGCCGCAACTGGCGAATCAGGCTTCGATGTCGACTTTGTGGAATCCTGGCATGACCATCCGCTATTGATCAAAGCTTTCGCGGAAAAGTTAGTCGCCGGGTTGGAGGCGGTTCGCCGCGAGATCGGGCGGCGATTGCCGGTCATCTTCACCGCGCACAGCGTTCCACAGCGCACGATCGCGGCAGGAGATCCTTACGAAGCGCAGGCGAAAGAAACAGCTATGCTGGTTGCTCAACAAGCGTCGCTTCCCAGTGGCGATTGGTCATTCGCGTTTCAAAGTCAGGGAATGTCCGGAGGACCATGGCTGGGACCTACCGTTGAAGACACAATTTCGCAGTTGAAAGAACAAAACCACAACGGCATGTTTATTCAGCCCGTTGGTTTCCTCTGCGACCACGTAGAAGTACTATTCGATATCGACATTGCATTCAAAAAGTTTGCTGAAGCCCGGGGCATGCGGCTTGAGCGGGCACAATCTTTGAATGATTCTCAATTGCTAACCGCGGCGCTCGCTGACATCGTGAGATCGCGTCTCGGCACCGGGGATAACATTATTCCCGCTCACGCGCACGCGAAAACTTAATCCACCGCATGAAACGCATTGCGATCATTGGCGGCGGAATCTCAGGGATGGCCGCCGCATTCTTCCTCGAACAGCGAAGGTTAGCCGGGGTCCCGGTCGAATATGTTTTGTTTGAAGGCTGCGAACGGCTGGGCGGAGTCATCCGCAGCGAACGCGTGGGTGATTGCCTCGTCGAAGCGGGACCAGATTCCTTCCTTGCCGAAAAAACCAGCGCGTCTGAGCTTTGCGATGAGGTGGGGATCACCGGCGAATTGATCGGGTCAAACGATTCCCAACGCAAGACCTACATTTTGCTGAATGGAAAACTTGTTTCAATGCCCGATGGGCTCGCCTTTATGGTGCCCACAAAAATATTGCCGATTGCGTTTTCTCCTCTATTTTCATTCGGCACAAAGGTCGCCATGATGCGCGAATGGTTTCACCCCCGGCATGAAGTCGACGCCGACGAGAGCGTGGGCGCATTTGTCGAACGGCATTACGGACGGGAAATGGTGGAACGAATTGCCGATCCACTTCTTTCCGGAGTTTATGGTGGCAGTGCAGATCGATTGAGCCTGAAAGCAGTCCTGCCGCGTTTTGCCGAGATGCAGGCGCGCCATGGCAGCCTGGGCAAAGCAATGCTTAAGAATCGCCGGCAATCCCGTAGCGAAAAACCGCGTCCTCTGTTCACAACTATAAAAAATGGAATGCAGCAATTGGTCGATGCGCTCGCGCAAAGGCTTCCTCCGCCGCACGTGCGCCTCAATGCCCCGGTTCAGTCATTGAATGCCCTCGAAAAAGGATGGATCGTTTCATCGCCTAATAGCGAGCACAGAGGCCAGCAATTCGATTCAGTGATCGTCGCGGCGCCCGCTTATCAAGCCGCAAAACTATTGCAGGCTTCGCTGCCCGATCTCGCCGCCGAGTTGCACGCTATCCAATACAGTTCGTCGATCACTATTTCTCTTGGTTATGATCAAGCGGTTCGCGCGTCATTGCCCGCAGGCTTCGGATTCCTGGTGCCGCGAGTCGAAGGTCTGCGCACGTTAGCCGTGACTTTTGTACATAATAAATTTGCTCATCGTGTACCGGAAGATCAGGCCCTCATTCGCTGCTTTCTGGGAGGCACTCGCGACGAAGCGGCGCTTGATTTATCGGAAGACGAACTTTTGCGGATCGTAAAAAAAGAACTCCAGGGGATTCTGGGAATTACTTCCGATCCATTATTTTTTCGAATCTACAAATGGAAATCTGCGATGGCGCAATACGATGTTGGCCATCTTAGCCGGCTGGAGAGGATTGAGACTCTGCGGCGAGACGTGCGAGGATTATTTTTGGCGGGAAACGCGTATCGGGGAATCGGCGTTCCGGATTGCGTGCGCTTCGGCAAGCAGGCTGCTCGCGACGCGCTCTCAGTCCTCGGCTTCTGATCCCATTCGTCACTTTGCTTGACCAGACTGATCACTGGCATAATCCATAAATCTCCGATGATGTGTTGATACCTAAGAGGATAAATCCATGAAGATGCTCGCATCGTTTTTGTTGCTCACTCTATCCGCGGTATGTGTAACTCAAGCGCAAGATCAGAAATCTTCAACGCCAGGAAGCATGTCCGGCATGGATATGTCTGCGCCGGCGAAATCGAACATGGGCGGAATGCAAATGCCCGGCGCGAACAACGAGGGAAGCGCGCCAGCCATGCAGGCCATGGAGGGACCCCACATGGATATGGGTCCTCACATGAAGATGACTGCGCTACGCCAGCCCCAACCGGGGGATAAGGAAAAAGCCGCGCAGGTCGTGACAGTTGCTCGCCAGGTAGCTGCTAAATACCAGGACTATAAAGTCGCGCTGGCCGATGGATTCCAAATCTTCATGCCAAATGTTCCACAAAAGCAGTATCACTTCACCAATTATTCTTACGCTTATGAGGCGCATGGCTATTTCAATCCCGAGCATCCAACATCGTTGCTCTACGAGAAGAATGGCGACAGTTACAAATTGGTTGGATTGATGTATACGGCGCCGAAAGATTTTACTGAAGACGAATTGAATTCACCAATTCCTCTGAGCATTGCGCAATGGCACGCTCACGTTAACCTGTGTCTGCCGCCCGCCTATAAGAGAGGGGACTCGATCGCTCCGAACCCAACTTTTGGACTGCGCGGGTCAATCGCGACGAAAGACGCCTGTGATGCTGCGGGCGGCAGATTCATCCCGCAGATTTTCGGATGGATGGTGCATGTCTATCCGTTCGAGCAGAAACCCGAAGATGTATGGTCAGTCGAGCGCCAGCACAATCATATGGATTAATCGCAATCTCTTCGGCTCTGAACCATTTGTCGCAGCAGGTTAGAGGTTATGTCCGTGTAGAATCGCCACTTAATGGCGGATTCGTCAGACGTCCCCAACAATTTGAGCACCGCCGGCCGGCTGCGGCGGCTATTTCGCCCGTCGCACCAGCACACGGCCTTTTCAGCCACCTTACTTCTGATGGTCACAGTCCTGCTCTCTCGGGTGGTGGGCTACGTGCGAGAGCTTTATGTTGCATGGACTTTCGGCGCTGGAGTCCAAACTGACGCATTTTATGCGGGTTTTACCATCCCGGATTTTTTGATGTATTTGGTAGCGGGTGGCGCGGCATCCATCACCTTCATTTCTATTTACACCCGATTTTTGACTGCGGATAAACAAGAGGAAGCACACCAGGCTTTTTCCGTTGTCATCACGGTGATGACGGTCATCCTCGGTATCGGTATCATCATCAGCGAAATTTTCACCCCGCAGATCACGCGCTGGTGGTTTCACGACTTTAATTCGGAGCAGTTGCAGCTTTGCGTTCACATTACGCGGATCATTTTGCCGATGCAGATATTTTTTTATGTCGGCGGAGTGCTGTCGGCGGTGCTTTATTCCCGCCGCCTTTTTCTGCTCCCCTCAATGGGACCGATCTTATACAACATTTTCATCATTGCGGGCGGCGTGCTACTTTCGCGGAGAATCGGCGCATCCTCGCTCGCTTATGGAGCGTTGGCGGGGGCATTTTTCGGGCAGTTTGTACTGTACGCAATCGGCGCGCGAAGAGCAGGTGCACGGTACCGGATTTCTTTTGACATTAGCAATCCAGCATTTCGCCAGTGGGCAAGGCTTTCCGTGCCCTTGATGCTCGGGCTGTCTCTGGTCACGGTCGACGATTGGTTCATTCGACGCTTCGCTTCCGGCGGTGTGGGAGAAATCGCCCGCCTCAGTTTCGCCAAAAAGCTTTTCAACGTACCGATTGCCATCCTGGGGCAGGCCGTCAGTCAGGCTTCTCTGCCGTTTTTCGCCCGGCTTTATAACGAAAAGCGTAATAAGGAGCTCGGCGTAAGCGTCAACACCTCGATTTATCGCATTGTCGCCGTTTCGTTGCTGGCTACAAGTTTCATGATGGCTGCGGCGTTGCCGCTCATCGATCTTGCGTACCGTCATGGCAGTTTTCATTTCTCTGACAGCAAAGAAACGGCCGTATACTTTTTCTGGTTTTCTTTATCCCTGGCTTTCTGGTCGGCGCAAGGTTTATACGCGCGCGCATTCTACGCTGCCGGGAACACGCTGACACCCATGATTGCGAGCACGGTAATTACAGTAGCGTCTTATCCGCTATATGCTGCGCTTTACCGTGCGTACTCGGTCGTCGGTCTTCCCATTGCTTCCGACCTTGGGATTGCCGCAAATTGCCTCGTCATGGCCATTCTGCTGAATCGACGCAGAATTATACCCACCGGACAATTGCCATGGGCGGAGTTAGGGAAGGCCGCACTTATTGCTCTTGCGGCAGGAAGTTTGAGTTTTGAGATCGCCCGTACAGTACCGATTGACGGCAGCCGGTCCGCGGACATGCGGGTTCTAGGATTAATAACGATCACCTGGGCGGGGACGGTCGCTGCCGGTCTTTGGATTACCCAATCGAAATTATTACAAGAACTGCGGAGACGCAAGGTGGCGCATGCGGCTGAATAGGCAGACGCCTCGCAGGCTTTCAAGAATCTTTTTCGCGGCGGAGGGTCCGTAGAGTTCGAAGGGCATCCATCAAAATATCGCGTTCGCGAGAGTCGTTTGGAGACGTGGCGAGGTCCCGCATCTTCGCCAGCACCGCGTTGGAAGCCAAGTCTATTCGCTGCGGGAGTTTGGACAAATCCGCTTCGAACAGAGCGTCCTGATATAACTGTTGCCAATCTTTGCTTTCGTTGTCAACCAAGGGAGTCCTGGTACCTTTCTGGGAGAGTGTGGTCTCTAGCGGATTCCAAGCCCATCGTTGAAATGCTGAATAGCGCGATAACACTCGCAGGCCGATTCTTCGAGTGCCTTTCGATTTAATATCTTTACCGTTCCCCGCAAGTTTTGGATCATTCCGGCGCGTTGCAAAATTCCCGCCGCCAGGCTAACGCTGGGACGCCCCGTGCCCAGCATCTGCGCCAGAAATTCGTGGGTCACTGGAAGCAAATCAGAATCCACCCGATCCTGGCACATCAGAAGCCAACGAGCCAGCCGCTGTTCGATTTCATGCAGACGGTTGCAGGCTGCGATCTGCGCAATCTGCAATCCCTGGATCAGCACAAACCGGTTAAGGACGAGACGCAACTCCGGAGAATGCTGAAGAGTGTTTTCCAATGATTTTGACTTTATCCGCAGCCCACTCCCGGCTATTTGCATAATTGCCCGATAAGGTCCGCGATCGATTCCGACTGCCAAAGGGGTTCCGACGACACCTTCTCTACCCACGATTGCAACCTCGACGCTTCGTCCATCGCTGGTCAGCACGACCAGTGAAGCCAGGCCTTCATTCAAAAAGTAAGCGTAGTCAATATTCTCCCCTGGTTCGTCGAGGATAAGCTGGGGTGGCAAATCCACGGGCTCAAGATGAGTTCGAATCAAACTGAACTCGCGTGCCGGAATATTCAGCAGAATAACGTTCTTAACGTCCCGGCCCGCCGGGTCCGTACGCGAGCCTGAGCGCACGGGAACCCCTCCCCGTTTCGGTGTTTGATGAATTTTTGGACGTTCCAACAGTTTTCCTTGCAAACTGATGTACAGGGACGGTTACAACTAATTGAGCGTAGGCTATTGATCATGAAGGAAGATGTCTGTTCGCCAGCGAACGCATCTATTGGCGAGGATTGGAATTAGCGCAAGCCCATCGTGCCGGTGAAATTTTGTATGATCCCGTAACACTCGCAGGCCGCGCCTTCAAGCCGCTTGCGATTCAAAATCTTCACAGTTCCGCGCGCGTTTTCAATCAGTCCGGCGCGCCGGAGAATCCCAGAAGCCAGCGTCACCGTGGGCCGTGCCGTGCCAAGCATCTCCGCAAGGAATTCGTGGGTTAACGGAAGAGATACGGAGTCAACCCGGTCCTGGCACATCAAGAGCCAGCGCGCCAGCCGCTGTTCAATTTCATGCAGCCGGTTGCAAGCGGCGATCTGAGCTACTTCAAGGCCCTGGCGCAGGGCATACCGGTTCAGCGAGAGACGAAGCTCGGGCGCGTCCAGCAGCGCATCCTGCAACACTTCCGATCTGATTCTTAGCCCGCTTCCCGAAATCTGCATAATGGCCCGGCACGGTCCACTTCGCAGGCCAGCCGCTAATGGCGTCCCCACCATTCCTTCTTTACCGACGATTCCAACTTCCACGCTGCGACCGTCGTTCACAGCAATTACGAGAGATGTCATGCCTTTATTTAGAAAATAGGCAAAGTCGATTTTCTCTCCGGGCTCATACAATATTTGATATTGCGGCAAGTCGATTCGCTCAAGGTGCGGACGCAGCAGGGCATATTCGTCTTCTGGAAGAGCCAGCAAAACGCTGTTATTTATAGATTTGCCGGCGATGTCCGTACGCATACGAGCCAGCAAGGGCGTGGGCTTTATCGGACCTGCCTTCAGGCGCCTCGACCGGCCAGAAAATACATTTGCAACAGCCATTTTGACACCTCACTTGCGCACAATTGGATGCCAAGCGATCTTGCGGTCGGCTTCAGAAGACCTGTATGCGCCCCAAGAACTTTACCTTAGAGATGAAAAATAAAAGCTGGCCAAAAAGGAAAAAACGTCCACATTGCTATGGACGTTTTTCATGAATCGGGAAAAAATTATGCGCGGGCTGCGGCAGCTTCAGTGGGACTGGTGGTTGCGGTCTTGACCTCTTCGCCATTCGGTTTCTGTTGTCCGCCCTTGCGGATATCGATTCCGCCCTTAAAGAACGCGCCATCTTCAATGGAAATGCGCGCGGCTACAACATCTCCAGTGAGCGAACCATCGCTGCGGATATCGACGCGGTCGCTGGCGGTCAGATTTCCCCGCACCTTGCCCAGCACAACGATTTCCCGGGCATTGATGTTGGCGGAAACCACTCCGTTGCGGCCGACCGTCACCCGATTGCCGGCGAGATTGATTGACCCTTCGACGCGGCCATCAATGTAAAGCGATTCCGACCCGGTCACTTCGCCTTTAATCACCAGCGATTTGCCGATAGTAGCCTGATCCGCCGTGGTTGCGCTTGTTACTGGACGCGGCGCTGCGGCGGTCGCAGTAGAAGTTGACGGACTTTCGCTGATAGGGGCGGGGGTGCTGTTCTGCATGGCAGGGCGCTCCGGTTCATTAGGGCGAGCAGGTGTCGTAGATGGCTGATTCGTAGGCTTCCACATTTCGCGAAAATCCTTTCCTGATTAGTGATAGAGGTCTGCCCGCACTTCGGTGACCAAAGCTATTCTACTCCGCTTGATGAGCGGAGTCTTGTGGAAATTTCGAGTTAACCGGGATTTAACGTTACTTTAGAATCCCATCAAATCCGAAGTCACGTCCACCGTGCGGAAAAAAGATTCGGTTTCCCAATCTAGGGGCGCGCGCGGGCCAGACTCAGCGTTAAGACAATAGTTCTCCCACTCCGTTCGCGCTTTTCCAGGCAAGCCAGTTCAATATCGTTCCTTGGGAAGACATCAACCACGACTGCGAGCAAAGATCGCCGGGAATTTGATCGATAAAGTATGGACAGATGCTGCCCAATTCCGTTGTCTTGTGACGGCCAGAGAGCTGACTAAATAGCGCTGTGGCCGAGTCTTAATCCTTTGGGAGTTGTGCGACTTATCGAAGATTGAAGCATCCAATACCTAGTTCCGAATTAGACTTAAGCCCAGGATGCCGTTTGACGGCACCGACGCGATTACTGGAGGGGAACGATGGCGGGCAATGGAATTATCGAAGTGAATGACGCGAATTTTGATCAGGATGTGTTGAAATCGGAAACTCCCGTCCTGGTGGATTTCTGGGCGACCTGGTGTGGGCCGTGCCGCGCTATTGCTCCCATCGTTGAGGAACTGGCGCTGCATTATCAGGGTAAGGTCAAGATCGGCAAGATGGATGTCGACCGCAACAGCGCGACTCCCATGCGCTACAAGGTCACGGGGATTCCAACTCTGTTGGTTTTCAAGGGCGGGCAGGTAGTGGAACAGCTCGTGGGTTACCGGCCGAAGGAAGCGATCCAACAGGCGCTCGACAAGCACCTCGCATAAGCGCCATGCGCTTCAGTTTTGCGACGTAAATTGAAGCGCATGGTTGGCGGTTCTTTCTCTAGTCATCTCTCCATCAGCCATTCTCCAAATTCCCAGCGGATTGTCGTTTCTCAGTTCATCGGGCAGCATGGAATCCGGAAATCCCTGATAGCACACCGGCCGGCAAAAACGGAAGATCGCCTGGCTGCCCACGGATGTTGATCGCCCATCCGATGTCGCGGGAAATGGACCGCCGTGCACCACCGCATGCGAAACTTCCAGCCCGGTTGGGAAGCCGTTAAATATTAACCGGCCCACTTTCTGTTCGAGAACTGCGACCACATCCGCGAACTCACGCAAATCTTTTTCTGTGCCGTGAATTGTGGCCGTCAGATGACCTTCCAATCCACGCGCGACCTCAAGTATTTCCTCCCGCGTCGAATGCTCGATCAGCACCGTTGAAGGACCAAAGATCTCTTCGGCCAACGAGGGGTCTTTAAGGAACGACTGAACGTCGGTCGCAAAAATAGATCCGCCAACGCAAAATCCGGAGGCCCCTGCAACCGATTGTTCGCCCACCAGCTTTAAGTTTTGTTTTCCCTTGCGCGCGGAAATGCCGGAGCCATAGGACGAGCGAATCCCGTCTGTGAGCATCTGAAATGGACCCGACACATTTATCGATTGCCGCAACTTTTCCGTGAATCCCGATGCCGCTTCTCCCGATGGAAGAAACACCATGCCCGGCTTGGTGCAGAATTGTCCAGAACCTGCTGTTATTGAAGAGTAGAGACCTTCCGCTAATGCGTCTCCTCGCTCCTGCAATGCCCCAGGCAAAATGAAAAAGGGATTGGCGCTGCTCATCTCGGCAAAAACTGGAATAGGCTCAGGTCGCGCATTGGCAATTGCCAGCAAGGCCTTCCCCCCAACTCGCGATCCCGTAAAACCCACAGCTTTGATTAACGGATGTTTCACCAATGCGGTCGCGACATCATGGCCACTATCAAAAAGAAGCGAGAAAACGCCCTCCGGTAAATCGCACTCCCGCACTGCTTCGCGCACCGCATGACCCACCAGTTCGCTGGTTCCGGGATGCGCAGGATGGGTTTTCACAACTACTGGATTCCCTGCCGCCAGTGCCGACGCCGTGTCGCCTCCCGCAACAGAAAAAGCCAGAGGGAAATTGCTCGCCCCGAATATCGCTATCGGGCCCAAAGGTCGCAGCATAGATCGCAGGTCCGGCTTCGGAACTGGCTTGCGATTCGGATCTGGACGATCCCACCGCGCCATGACCCACGAACCTTCCTCAATTACCTCTGCAAATAATCGGAGCTGGACGCAGGTGCGTGTGGTCTCCCCTTGCAATCGCGCTTTCGGTAACCCGCTTTCCAACCCAGCACGCTCAATAATCTGGGCGGCGTTCCCCTCGATATTGCCGGCAATTTTGCGCAGGAATGCCGCTTTGTTTTTCCCCGAAATCCGACTGTAAGATGAAAACGCCTGATGGGCGAGCGTAACGGCCTGGTCAACTTCGCTTGCACTCGCGGAATAAAATTCAGGTTCTATCAGTTCTCCGGTGGACGGATTCGTCGCGCGGAAGCGCTGATCGCCGGTTGTGCCCTGTAGACTTCCAAGGATGGACCTGCCGTGCAATTCCATTTCGTCTCCACAATTCGAGAGTTCGCTGCTGAACATTAGGCGAGACATCCCTGCTCATCGCTACTTACGAGGTCCGCTTCCATCGGCTTGTATGGGGTGGGGAACGGCGGCGCTGGGTGTGTCCTTGCCCTTCAGCCTTTCCAGAGCTTTTTGGGCCTGTGGCGCTTCTGGCCCTCGCGGCAGGATCTTTAAGTATGCCTGATAGTGCGCGGCCGCTTCCGTCGGATTATTTAACTTCTCGAAACATTCTCCGAGACGAAAATTCGCGTCGGCATCATTGTCTTTCCATACCAGTGCGTCCTGATATCTCGCCAGGGCGGCGCGGTAATTTTTCCGCTTGAAGTAGAAGTCTCCAACCTCGACATCTTTCGCCGCTTTATGCGGATCCCAAGGCTTGAGTTCCTGTGGGCCTGTGTCGGCGGGGCTTTCTGCGTCAGTTGTGTCGCTGAATGGATGATCTTTGGCATCATCCTTGGGAGGACTCAAATCAACCTTCGTATCCCGGCTGGAACTCTCCTGCGCCTCTTTATCTCGATCATAACGGGGAGGCGCCTCATTTTGTCCTGGCGCCTTGCCGGAATCGGGTACCTGCTCGATCTGCGCGACTGAGTGGCTGCTCAGCAACGCCAGAGCGATGCCGAGAAACAAAACAAAGACCAAATTATGACGAAACATTCCCTTCATTCTACCGCGACCCAGCCGCACCGACTCGCGTAAAGATGCGGAATGATCAACGCCCCCGAGCAAGGTCCCTGTCTCTTCATTCACACAAAAAAGGGCCGCTCCAAGGGGGAATGGAGCGGCCGCTTAATGATCCTCCGGGGAGGAGGTACAAAAGCTTACATAGATGGCGGCGTCGTCGGATTGACTGCGGCTGGTTGCTGTGCCGGAGCGCCCGCTTCCGCGGTATTGCTCATCAGATGAATATCAACACGCCGGTTGGCAGCGCGACCTTCACGAGTCTTGTTTGATTCCACAGGCTTATCCTTACCCAGACCGATCAAATAAATCTTGTGCGCGGGGATACCGTGCTCCGCCGCCAGATATTGAATTACTGCATCCGCCCGGCGTTCGCTCAAGCCATAGTTATAATCGGCGCTACCCACAGAATCGGTTGCACCTTCGACCGTCAGAATGTAACCCTTCGTGTTAGGGATGGCTTCGGCCATTTTGTCCAAATCTAATTTCGCATCCTTCGTCAAAACGTCTTTGTTAAAACCAAAATGGACCGACGCCTCACTCACGACGCGATAATTGTCGAGGTTTGCGACTGTATTCTGGAGCACGTTTACGCGGTTAACGGCGTTGTCGGCCTGCGTCTGCGCCTGCGTAGCCTGTTGTCCGGCAGCTTGGGCCTTCTGGTCAACTTCGGCGGCTTTTGCCTGCACCTGCTGAATTCTAGCCTGCGCGCGAGCATCTACATCTTTAATGTCTTTGGAATTCTTGGCGGTCTGGTCATCCAGATCGTTGGTCTTATTGATCAGGGGAGTCGTCTGGTTCCTGACATAGTTTTTGCTTGAACAACCTATTGTCGCCGCCATGCTGGCCGCTAGCAGAATTGTTAACGAAGTGCGATTCATCTTGGAGGGCTCCTTCCTCGAGCTTTTCACCGGACCAAATTCTACAGAATGTTCGATGCGTACTGCGGTCCACGGGTTCATTCGTCTACGTCGCCATTGTACTGTGCACGAGCCATGCCAACCCGGGCAATAACTAGAGTGGTGCCTAATTGCAAGAAACGGAATGAGTTGCGACCCCAAGGCGCAACGCTAGTCTAGCGGATTAGCCAAATTTCGTGAATTTTTTATACGATTATGAATGTCGCTTGAATCAGACGTAGCTCTCATCGTCTCTAATAAATATCACCGCGTCTCTCGAATAAGTGGATTTCCCAGCGAAAATTCGGTCTCTTCCCGCTTCCGCCGGCGTGTATCTATACAAGAATGCCGAGGGCGATGTCATTTATGTTGGCAAGGCCGGAAACCTACGCAGTCGCGTCAGCTCCTATTTTCACCAGAGCCGGGTGCAGGACGCCAAAACCGACACGCTGGTGCGGGAGGCAGTCGATGTCGATTATATTGTCGTCGCAAATGTCAAAGAGGCGCTGGCGCTCGAAAACCATCTCATCAAGCAAAAGAAGCCGCGCTTCAACATTTTGCTGCGGGATGACAAGACTTATCCATACGTGAAACTAACCCTAAGCGAGCGCTTTCCCCGGGTGTACGTAACCCGACGTCTTAGAAAAGATGGCGCAGCTTATTACGGACCCTATTTCCCCGCCAACCTTGCCTATCGGCTGGTTGATTTAATCCACCGCCATTTTCTGATTCCATCCTGCAAAGTCGACTTGGGACACTTTCATCCGCGTGCCTGCCTTCAGTACTACATAGGCCGCTGCCTCGGTCCCTGCGTGGAGGGCCTTGGCACGCCCGAGAGTTACCAGGAAGCGGTGCGCGACGTAAAGTTGTTTCTGGAAGGGCGTCCAACGGATTTATCGCGATCGTTACATCAGCGCATGGAAAAAGCGGCGCTAGCTGAGGAATTCGAACGCGCCGCGAAATATCGTGACTTGATTTCGACGGTCGAACAGCTGCAAGAGAAACAACGAATTGCCAGCGTTGAAGGCGACGACGCCGACGTTTTCGGCTATCACTACGAAAACGGAATGCTCGCGGTCAATTTGTTCCACATGCGCGGCGGCCGCGTGTTGGATCGCAGAGAATTTTTCTGGGAGGACCTTCCGCAGACAACATCGCTGGTCGATCCGTATGACGGAACAACCAATGCACACGTGGTGACGGGCGTCCCCGCCCGTCAGGCCGAGCAAAGCTCCGCAGCCTCCTTCAACCCCGGCGAATTCTTCTCCGCATTGCTAAAGCAGCTCTATATCGGACAGCCTTACATCCCCAGAAACGTCTACCTCCCCGTAGATTTCGAAGACCGCCCTACTTTGGAAGACGTCCTCTCCGAACAGATCACGCAGGATAGCTCCCGGCCCGCGCGCGTGCATCTGCTGGTCCCGCAACGCGGCGACAAGCGGTCGCTACTGGATCTCGCGGCCAATAACGCAAAGCAATCCTACGATCAGCGTTTCCGGATCATGAAGCCCAACGCGCGCGCAATTCAGGAAGCCTTGCAGGACGCGCTTGCGATCCCCGAACTCCCGGAGCGTATCGAATGTTTCGACATTTCGCACATTCAGGGTGCAGAAACGGTCGCGTCCATGGTGGTCTGGGAAGATGGCCGCATGAAAAAATCCGACTATCGGAAGTTCATCATTCGCGACGTGCAAGGGGTAGACGATTTCGCGTCCATGCGCGAAGTTGTAACTCGCCGCTATAAACGCATTCAGGAAGAAAAAAAGAAAATGCCCAGCCTGATCTTGATCGACGGCGGATTAGGGCAGTTACACGCCGCCGCCGAAGCGCTGGGCGGGTTGCAGATTATCAATCAGCCGCTCGCGGCCATCGCGAAACGCGAAGAAATTATTTACGTCTATGGACAGGAAGATGAGCCCGTAGTCCTCGATCATCATTCGCCTATGTTGCACTTAATTCAGTTAATTCGCGATGAAGCCCACCGCTTTGCCGTAACCTTTCATCGCAAGCGGCGGCAAATGCGCGACCGTGCCACCGAACTGCGCGAGATTCCCGGAGTCGGAGCGGGAACCACCCGCCGTTTGCTGGAGCATTTTGGCAGCGTGCAAGCCGTGAAGCAGGCCGATGTAGCGGCATTATCGGCGGTCGTAACTCGAAGCCAGGCCGAAGCCATTCTTGGCCACTTCCGAAATCAGAACCAATCGCCCGCGGAGGCACGCGTCACACCGTAAAGTTTGCAGAAAACCGGAAGGCCGACTTCACAATGCGAATGGCCAAATCTGTGGGAATTTGAATCGGGGGAAAAATCTACTGCTTCTGCCAACTGCGCCCGGCATCCGACGTGATCCAGGATTCGTTGCTCGCGGTCGTTAATTTGCCATGCTGGCCGTCTTCGAATTCGATTCCAATAATGTCGGATTGGGGCAATGGCTTGGTCGCGGAGGCTTTGATCTGCCGCCAATGTTGTCCGGCATCGGATGAGTGAAACAAAATGCCGTTTTGACCGCCGAGCCAAATGCTTGGCCCAGCCGCTGCGACTGAGCGGAATATGCGGTCATGAGCAACCTGTATCCGCTGCCAGGTAATTCCGCCATCCAGCGACCGTTGAACGGTGCCCGCCGCGGTCAACGTCCAGCGCGGAGGCAGTTTGGGGTTCGCAACCGTCATTTCTGAATTGGGCCTATAGCTTAACTGCGACGCCGAAAATTGCGGGGCATCTTTGGCTTTTCCAGGAATCGCGCGGAGTTTTCGAACCGGCGAAGTACGTGTATCGAAGGGACGGGCGCTCACATCCGCATTGGGCGACGTGCCCAACACGGTTGGCTGTTTGGCGGTCAGAACTTCTGTATAGCTCTGCGGTTTATCGGGATGCAGTTTCATCGCAGTGACTACAATCACGGCACAAGCCGCTGCGGTAGCCCAGCGAATAGCGGGCCAGCCAATCCATGAAGATCTTGAAACCGGATTCGCCGGCGCTTGAACAACTTCTTGACTCGCCAGGAAAACAATCTCCCGGCAATCCGCGCAGTGCGCCAAATGTTCCAAAACGGGCGCGCGATCAGGCCCGCTCAGCGCCTTTTCCGAAAAGGCGCCAAGCAGGTCTATAGGAGGATGCTCAATGTTAGGCATCTGTGCCCGATAGAGCCGTTGCCGCAACAAATTGTCAATCGGTTTCATGATTCGACTATTTATCGGCAACGACTCTATTGTCCGCCGGGTACTTTTGCCTCTCCTTCTGAGAACGGCTCAGCCGGATTTTCTTGCGTTATTCGGTTGCGAATATTAACTCGCAGATCGCGGATGTCGACCTCGAGCGCTTCCTCGGCTTGGCGGCGGCTCATTCCAAGCCGGCTCATCCCAGCTAAGATCTGCTTGCGCAATGACTTGACCAGCTTTTCGACCTTGCGGCTGATGGTGGACTCATGGACCGACAGCATGCGGCCGATCTCGGCCAGAGTCTTATCGTCAAGAAAATAGGAAGCCAGGACGAATCGATCATCGGCGGACAAAGCCGCCAAAGCCTCGTCCGTAGCGGATTCCAGTCTAGGGTCAGCTTGAATTTGTTCTTCGGCAGCCGACGCTGGAGCCGCGAAGGGGGTTCCGGATTCGACTTCTTCTTCGAAGCTGACCAACCGCCGTCGCCGCCGGTACTGGTTCACATACTCTTGCGCAATCACGGTTCGCAACCAGCCTTCCAGCGATCCGCGACCGGTGTAGGAAGCGAGCTTGGAAACGCGTTTTCCGTCTCGTAGAGTCGTGCCGTAAAGATCGGCGTAGGTTGAATCCGCCAGCTCGCGCGCGGCGCCGGATTCTTTGGCGATGTATCCCGCAATGTCGTACAGCTTCTCCCGGAATCGCGTTAAGAAAACTTCCCAGGCGTGGTCGTGGCCGGCAGCGCAGGCGCGGGCCAGAACGAGATCGTCGATGCGTAAGCCGGAATAGAAATCGCGAAGTTGATCTTCAGCCTGACCCTGCGGCACAACATACTTTGCCGCAATTTCTCGCAGAATAGCCTCGAACTGCGGGAAGTCCAATTCAAACGAATTAGCCTGACTCTTCGCATAAAGCTCATGGAGCAAAGAATTCAGCTCTGCTGGCGACTGCCCGGTTCCTTGATCGACGTCTTGCACGAGGGCTGATCCGCTTCGATGCTACCAATTATTAGACGCAGGAAGCCGATTTTTTGGAACTTCCGATTTGCCAGGCGGCCCCACCCGTAGAGACGCGGCCGCGTCTGCATTGTTCGGTGAGACACGGCAAGCCGCGCCTTTACTCAAATGTCTTTGGTTCTTGAGCTTAACGGTATCCTAGAATTTTTGGAGCGCGGCAATCCATTGCGACACTTCTACCCAGGCCGCTCGAAGTGCACCGCTTGAGTCAATGGGCATGCCGAGCATGGCTCCAGCGGCGGCGGATGCCATCATCTTGAAATTCCCGCTCCGTGAACTTTCGTTTCCGGAACATTGGACCTCGTCGTTAATCACTGGGTCGGAATCTGGGCTGGCATCACATGGCGGCATAATCAGCAGTTTAGGTTGCAGGTCAAATGCGTTAAAGTTACGCTCGTACACTTCAGGTGGTTACTAAGACGAGGGACTAAATTCTGTCACAATAGGGCGGCTATGAAATCTACGGTAAAACTCGTTGCGACTCTCGCAGTGATGGTTTTGGCGATATCGGCCATTGCTGACGGACCTGGATACCATGTAATGAACACCTTCACGCTGGGCGGCGAAGGCGGATGGGACTACCTGACGCTCGACGCCATCAACCGGAATCTTTATATATCGAGGGGCACGCACGTCATTGTGATGAACGCAGATTCGGGTACCGTTGAAGGGGATATTCCGGATACAGCGGGAGTGCATGGTATCGCGCTGGCTCCCGAACTGGGACGCGGTTTCACCAGCAACGGCCGTGAGGACACCGTGACCATTTTCGATATGAAAACGTTGAAACCTGTCAGTAAAGTGAAAGTGGGCGAAGGACCGGACGCAATTCTCTATGATCCGGCCACGAAAAGAGTATTCACTTTTAACGGAAAGGGCCATGACTCCACGGCGATCGATGCCACAAACGGAACTGTTCTTGGCACTATCAAACTCGATGGCAAACCCGAATTTGCCGCCAGCGACGGCGCCGGAAATGTATTTGTGAATATTGAAGATAAGAGTGAGCTGACCGAAATCGATTCCAATAAATTACAAGTGAAATCCACTTGGCCACTCGCGCCCTGCGAGGAACCAAGCGGGCTCGCGATTGACGCAAAAAATCATCGCCTGTTTACGGGCTGCCACAACGAAATGATGGCAATTGTCGATGCTGGCAATGGAAAGATAATTACAACCCTGCCTATCGGCAAAGGTGTCGACGCAGCGGCCTTTGATCCCGATACTAACTTGGCATTTGCTTCGTGCGGCGACGGACACCTGACCATTATCAAAGAGGACTCGCCGGACAAATTCAGTGCCGTGGAGAACGTCGCCACCGAAGAGGGCGCGCGCACCATGGCTTTGGATGCGAAAACTCATAACGTCTATTTGGTCACGGCAAAATTTGGGCCGCCGCCGGCTCCCACAGCGGAACAGCCTCATCCCTGGCATTCGATCATGCCCGACACCTTCGCGGTCTTGGTGGTTGGAAAATAATGGAGATGGCAGTTTCATCCCGGTGGTGCGCAAGACTCTTTGCCGCGAAAAATTCGATACACGCCGCGTTCGTGTTGTTGTTCGTCTGCCTGGCTTCATCGGTTGGGACAAGCTATTCGGTTCTCACGCACGAAGAAATCGTCGATCTGTTGTGGAAGGATCAGATCAGGCCGCTATTGGTAAAGCGTTTTCCGCAAGCCACTCCTGACGATATCAAGCAAGCTCATTCCTACGCTTACGGTGGAAGCGTCATGCAAGACATGGGCTATTACCCGTTCGGCAGCACGTATTTCAGCGACCTGGTCCACTACGTGCGCAGCGGGGACTTTGTAGTGGCGTTGCTTCAGCAATCTTCCGACATTAATGAATATGCGTTTGCGCTGGGCGCGCTGGCGCACTATGCGTCGGACAATATGGGCCATCCCACCATCAATCAAGTCGTAGCGATCGATTTTCCGAAGCTGCGAAAAAAGTTCGGCAATGAAGTTACATATGCGGATAATCCAAAAGACCACATCCGCACCGAATTTGGATTCGATATGGTGCAGGTGGCGAAGAATCGCTATACCTCGGACCGATTTCACGATTTCATTGGATTCAATGTATCGAAGCCGGTGCTGGAACGGGCATTTCAGCAGACTTATGATTTGAAAATTCAGGATATATTCGGCGACGAAGATCTTGCGATCGGCACGTTTCGCCGCAGCATTAGCCTCGTGGTTCCGGAAATGACTCGCGTCGCTTTGCTGAATCGCAAGAAAGAAGTGATTCGCGATACTTACAATTCCAACGAAAAGTTATTTCTCTATCACCTGTCGCGCACCAACTATCAGAAGGAGTGGGGCAAGGGTTACCGCAAACCAGGCGTCGGGGCGCGCTTTCTGGCGTTTATTTTGCGAATTGTTCCCAAGATAGGTCCATTCAAAGCGCTCAGCTTCGAAATTCCGACCACGCAAACTGAAGACATGTATATCAAGAGCATCAATAAATCCGTGGAAGAATATAGTACGGAGCTGAAGCAAACCAAGAATGGACAGCTCAGTCTGCCGGACATGGATTTCGATACTGGACGGGAAGCCGCGGCCGGGGAATATTCTCTTGCGGACAAGACTTACGCCAGACTGCTGGACGATCTGGACAAGCGGCATTTTGATCAAGTCACGCCAGAGTTGCGGCAGAATATATTAGATTTTTATTCCAAGGGAACGCCTTTCGTCGCGAAGAAGAACCATAAGAAAGACGAGCAGGCCTGGCAGAAGATTCAGGATCAGTTGAACCGACTGAAGACTGCAACCGCAACCCCGAAACCCTCAGGGTTAACGGCTGCTATTCCAGCGGCATAGATACGGAAGTCCCGGGCATAGGGAGCACAAGATAGCGTAATCGGAGTTGCTATCCTCGCCCGACCCCGACATACTCAAATCCCAAAGCGCGCAGCCGGACCGAATCCAAAAGATTCTTGGTGTCCACGATCAGTGGACGCTTCAACAGATTCTTGATCCGCCCAAAATCCAGCGCGCGAAATTCCGGCCACCCCGTGCCTACGACCAGCGCGTCCATACCTTCCGCCGCCGCATACGCGGTCTCGCAGTAATAAACCGTGCCGTTCAGCTCCAGCCGCGCTTCCGGAATCGCTACCGGGTCATAAGCTCGAACCCGCGCTCCCTTGGCCACCAGGTTGCGCGCCAGTTGTACGGAAGAAGATCCCGCCACTGAATTCGTATTAGGCTTGAACGCTAGACCAAGGATTCCCACGTCTTTATTCTTGACCGATTCCACAAACCCCGCGATCTTGGTCGCCAAGCCCTCTGCTAAATTGTGGTTGACCTCGCGGGCCGCGCTCAACACTTTCAACGACACGCCATTCTTCTGCGCGAGTTTGGCCAGCGAATCCATGTCCGACTCCGCAAACAAGCCGCCCATGCCGGCCCCAGGCTGCAAACAGCGAGGCGCAATCTTCTTATCCAGCCCTAGCGCCAGCGAAAGATTCACCGCATCCGCATTGACCCGTTCGCACAACGTTGCCAGTTCGTTGATAAACGAAATCTTGGTCGCGACGAAGGCTGTCGCCGACTCCCGCACCAGCTCCGCGGTCTCATGATTCGTCACAATCACCGGGACGCCACGCATCACCAGGGGATGGAAAACTTGTTTAATAGCCAGCACCGCTTCATTTGAGCTGGTTCCAAGAATGATTCGATCCGGCCAGTTGAAATCTTCCACCGCGCACCCGGGAGTGAAAAACACCGGCTGTGAAACGATGGTCGCCTTCAATCCAGCTTGCAGCAATTCCTGCTCGATACTCGAAGCCGTTCCCACCGAAACCGGGGTCGCTATAGTAATGATCGGAGGCTTGGTGGTGACTCGCGCAATGTGCATCACCAGGCTCGAAAGCTGCTGCGTCGTATCCTCGGCCAGAAAAATAACGTGTGCCTTGCGCGCAAAAGACTCAATGTCGGTCGAATATACCAGCCGCCCCGAGCGCACATTCCGCTTGATAACTTCATTTAGATTCTTCTCATAGAAGGGAATATTGCCCTGCGCCATCTCGACCATGCGCGAGCTATCAGGATGGCAACAGATCACCGGCGTACCAAAATCGGCCAGACAGGCCGAGATCACCGTACCCAGATATCCCGCGCCATAGACTCCTATTTGCATTGGTCCTCCCCGAGTCGAACCCGTGCCGCTAAGGCGCGATTGGGCCTTTTCGATAGCACGCCATGTACTTATGTACGCCCGCGTCCTTCCATTGGCAACGCACGACAGGCCTATGTACCGCCGGAAGGGGAATATGTCCTATTGGGGAATGAGGAGGATGAGAGTTAAGCCTTAGCGCTTGATCAATGGACGGCCTAGCGGAATCTCCGCCAAATCCACCCAGCGATTGGCTGCCTCTTCGCGAACGAAGGTCAAGCCTTCCAAATGAATCGCCCGGCTGCCTTCATATTCCGCCCAACGATGGCCTGCAATCCGGTATGCTTCCTGCGCTTCTTCCTCCGCGCCCATCTTCACAATCGTCAAGTGAGGAAGATATGGCCACTCTTCGTTGAACACCAAAGGGCCACTGTCGAGGGTGTTATGAATTTGCCGCATCCGATGCGCCGCGTGGCCGACGCGTATAAACACCGTCGGAGTCACGGGAATAAAGGTTTCCACTTCCGCCAAAGAGACCTCAAAGGGCTCGATCTGACTGCATACTTCTTCAATCAAGGCGCGAGCGGACGATTCGTCGCCACTCAAACATCGCGGCGGCAGCAAACTGATATGAGCCGCCAAGTGAGGAAGGTTGGGATGCAGTTCCTGCCGGATGTTTTGAATGAAATCCCTGACCGGATCCTTTACATAGGCCACCAGGGCATAGCGGGAAGCCTGCATCATCAATTGCAGATTATAACCTTTGGAGGATGCCCACCGTGTTGCGACGGCGCGCTCAAGCGGTCAGCGTCCCTAAGTTATAATCGACGTCACCAGTAATGTCGGGGCGTGGCGCAGCCTGGTAGCGCACCTGCCTTGGGCGCAGGGGGTCGTAGGTTCAAATCCTATCGCCCCGACCAAATTCAAATCGTCTCTAACCTGGACGAGCGATTTCCATCTGAAAAGACGGCCAAGCCTTATGGTTTTCGTAAATACGGGGAAGGGCTGTCAATCGTTACACACCTTGCCAGTCGCCATTTCTGCGAAGCCCGGCGGGAAATAGCCGGTCTTCCAACGGTGCAATAATCAAACATTGAAATCTAGCATCGAACAGGAAAACCTAACATCCATTCGTTGGCTGTTACGAAAACCGAACAGACGCGGCGTCTAGCCCGTCGTTATTGCCGATGACCTAAAGCGCTGCGGATAACCTCATACAGAGCGCCTGCCCAGGCCTGAATAATCTCCGCATTGTGGCCGACGCGTCGCACGTATTCCAGCGCCAGGTGCAGGCGTTCTCGCTGTGCCGCGCGAAAGTCCCGCTCCGAAGTCAGTGTCCTCAAAGCCCACTCTTCGGCCGGATCAAACAGGGTCGACAGGTCGGTTATCTCCAGCTTCCGCACGCAGCGGATAACGTCCCCCAGCCGGTAATGGGGGCGGTAGATCGTGGCTCGTGCAACCGAGAGAATGAAAACCGCCATCCCGAGGGGCAGCCACAATGCGAGCCTCAAGATGAAAGTTGCTAAACGACGGACAGGGATGGTCTTGGCGGAGCCGTGGGGACAGGAGATTTCCCCGAGGTGGGCGTGGGCCATGGAACTGGTCCTTCCATGAATGTTCCAGCGCCAGATTGAAATGCAGTCAGCGACGGGGCTGGGCTAAGGTTCGTGAAATTCAAAGTGGTCAGGGCGACTAAAGCGGCTAATAGGAAAGAGAGTACAAACGTTTTCATTGAAAGCTCCTAGTTGTGAGTTCACCGTCGAAAGCGGTGTCAGCAGAAAGGATAGTCAGATTCCGCTGGGAGCGAATGCGAATCGGCTGGTGATCCATTTTCGGAAAACGGGATTTTCACGGCCCTAGCAATTGTGTCATTCAATCATTCGGAAGGAAAATTGTTCGAGCGAGGACTGGCCGGAGACGGAGAAAAAAGCCGCTTAGAACCAATCGCTGCGATAAGCGATCCACCAGCTTAAAAAGACGATTGGAATCGTCGCTCCCAGCGCCCACCATAAGGGCAGGGTGAAATCGGCTACCAAGCCGAGCAGCGTAAAGGTGATCCAGAATATTTTCTTTTCCATGCGGGGCGGGGAATCCTGTCCACATTCTAGTCCTTTGCTTTTCTTTCCTCTGGCAAACGTATAAAAAGGTGCAATGAAATTAAGAGCGATTGCCGATTCTGTCGGGGCCCGGACTATGGGAGGCGAATCGATTGAAATAAATGGCATTTCGAGTGTGCAGGCAGCATCAGCAGGGGATCTGATATTTATCGAGGACGTGAAATATTTAGCGCAAGCTCTTGAATCTGGCGCTTCGGCCCTGATCGCCGGCGATTTCGCCGCAACTCAAACCTCAGCCAAGCCAATGCTCATTTCAGCGCAGCCCCGTCTCGCGTTTGCTCGAGCCGCGAAATTACTTTGCGGTCGATCGCCTCGGCAGAATGGAATTCATCCGTCCGTACTGGTGGATCCATCGGCCCGCCTGGCTAATAACGCGACCGTCGAATCACGCGTGGTCATTGAAGAGAATGTTGAGATCGGGGAGAGCACATATATCGCGGCCGGATGCGTCATTGGCAGGAACACAAAAATAGGAGCGGATTGCCGGATCTATCCCAACGTGACGATTTACCCGGGCACGCAAGTCGGCAATCGCGTCATTATTCACGCTGGCGCGGTTTTAGGCAGCGACGGCTTCGGCTATGTGCGGGACCAGACAACTGGCCGCTACGAAAAATTCCCGCAAATTGGCAAACTTCAAATCGACGACGACGTCGAAATCGGCGCCAACTCCACCATTGATCGCGGAGCATTAGACACAACGCGGATCGGGCGCGGTACAAAAATCGATAATCTCGTTCACGTCGGCCACAACTGCCAAATTGGCGAAAACGTCATCATCGCCGCGCAAACCGGCCTGTCTGGCAGCATCACCATCGAAAACAATGTTGTTCTTGGCGGACAAGTGGGCGTCGGCGAACACGCCCGCATCGAAGAAGGAGTCATGCTGGGCGGACAAAGTGGGGTTTTGCCCAACAAAGTTTTGCGCGGAAAGGGAATCGCGTTCTGGGGAACTCCGGCGCGTCCGGTGCGCGACTACTTGAAGCAGTTAGCGGTGCTTGAACGCCTTGGCAAGAAAAAATAATGGCTATTATTGTGATTGGTGGGCATTCGCGCAACATCGGCAAAACCAGCGTAGCGGCTGAATTGATTTCCGCGTTGCCCCAATTTGCCTGGACAGCCATGAAGATAACGCAATATGGACACGGCGTCTGCTCGCTCGACGGCAAATCCTGTCATTGCGCCGCTGACGATCACGCCTGGGCTATCTCGGAAGAAAAAGACCGCTCCGGCAAGTCCGACACCTCGCGTTTCCTGGTGGCAGGCGCGGCACGGGTATGGTGGGTGCGCACCGAACAGGGGCGACTGGCGGAAGCGATGCCCACGATTCGCCGCAGGCTGGCGGAATCGGGAAACATCATCATCGAGTCGAACAGCATACTGAAATTCATTCGTCCGGATCTTCATATAACGGTGCTCGATCCTGCGATCGAAGACTTCAAACGCTCCGCGCAGGAATTTCTCGACCGTGCGGATGGGGTCATTCTGCGCGACAATCCCGCTCGCGCAAACGTGGAATGGGCGAACGTATCGCTGAAACCCGTGGCGGGCCGTCCCATTTTCCGGGTTCGACAGCCAGCCTTCATCACGCCGGAAGTCATTCAGTTTGTGAAAAGTAAAATCACTACGGCGTTGGAACAATATCCGAGCCGTCCATAGAAGAGCTCTCAGCCCGAAATCAAATCCTCTCACGATACTGAAGTATGCACTTGACAATTAGGTGCGATTACCTGATACTGAAGCAGTTGCTTAACTAATTAAAAAGGAGAAATTTATGCCAGACCCATCCGTTATTCACAGTACATTCGTAATCCAGCGCAACTATCCTAAATCTCCGGAACAGGTATTTTCGGCATTCGCCGACACCACCAAAAAGCGCCGCTGGTACGCTGAGGGCCGAAATCACGAAGTCGAGGACTTCAAAATGGATTTTCGAGTCGGCGGCGCCGAGTATGTCCGCTATCGTTTCAGCGAAGGCACCCCATTCAAAGGGGTCGAAGTAACAAACGACGGCAGCTTTCAGGATATAGTGCCAAACCGGCGGGTTGTGATCGCGTCGCACATGACGTTCGGCGAAAAGCCCATTTCAGTCTCTCTAGTCACTATTGAACTATTGCCGGCTGGCAATGGAACTGACCTGATCTGCACTCATCAGGGAGTGTTCTTCGAGGGTGGCGAAGGTCCTCGAATGCGCGAGGCAGGATGGCAGCAGTTGTTCGACAAGTTGGAAAAAAGTCTTGCAAGCTGAACTACGGCGTCGGACAAAATGGCTAAGCCGAAACTCAACCGCGGTAGAATCAAGCAGTCGAAAGCGGATATCGACCGTCTGTTCCATGCCCTCGCCGATCCCACTCGCCGCGCCATCCTGGATATGCTCAGCGGGGGACCACTTTCGGTCTCCCGCCTGGCACCGCCGCTCGGCATCACTTTGACCGCCGTTGGGCAACATCTTCAGCTATTGCAAGAATGCGGACTCCTATACACCGAGAAACTTGGAAGGGTGCGTACGTGCCGCATCGACCCAGCGGGATTTTCCGCTCTGGAACAATGGATCGGGAATCACCGCTCCTTGTGGGAGCAAAGGCTGGATCGCCTCGGCGACTTGCTCATGGAAAATGAATAACGAGAGTTATTGCGGTTGCTGCCGGGCGAACTCACTGTGCTTGCGGCTGTAGAAAATATAAATGCACAAACCCAAGGCGAGCCAGATCACAAATCGCAGCCAGGTGATGACGGTCAATCCGGTCATCAATCCGCCGCACAGAATAATCGAAATCAGCGGAAACCAGGGCACGAACGGCACCCGAAACGATCGCGGTCTATCCGGCTGCCGCCGTCGCAAAAAAATCACACCCAGCGAAACCAGTACGAAGGCAAATAAAGTTCCGATGTTGGATAGATCGGCCGCATCGCCAATGTCCACCAGGCCAGCCGGAATTCCGACCGCAAAGCACGCAATCCAGGTGGACCAGTATGGCGTCTTGAATTTGGGGTGCACCGCCGAAAATAATTTCGGCAGCAAGCCATCCCGTGACATCGCGTACCAGATTCGCGCCTGCCCGTATTGGAAGACCAACAACGACGAAATCATCCCCATCAGGGCGCCGATCACGATGATCGACCTAAACACAGGATGCGCTCCCAGTTGCTCCAACGCGTACGCAACCGGCGCATCCGCAGCGCGACCGGAAATGAACGTGGTGTACTTCATCATCCCGAGCAGCACAATGGCCACGCCCACGTAGAGAATCGTGCAGATAATCAAAGAAGCAATAATCCCAAACGGCAAATCACGTTGAGGATTCTTGCACTCCTCCGCCGCCGTAGAAACCGAATCGAATCCGATATAAGTGAAGAAAACAATCGCGCCGCCGGTGACGATTCCTCCGAAGCCGGAGGGCGCAAACGGCCTCCAGTTTGCGGGATTGATCAGCATTCCGCCCACAACCAGGAAGGTTAAGATAGCGCCGATTTTTATCAGTACTATTACGTTGTTAGCCTCCGCCGATTCGCGCACTCCACGCACCAATAGCAAAGTAAGCAGAAGAACGATCAGAAATCCTGGAAGATTGAAATAAGCCCCGGTCCAATGGCCGCCCGCCCACACTGGGCTCGACCACTTTTCGGGAAGATTGAGACCAAAGGCCGCCAACTGTTCCCTCGCATATCCGGCAAAGCCGACCGCGACCGCGACATTGCTCACCACGTATTCAAGGATGAGATCCCAGCCAATAATCCAGGCGAAAATCTCGCCGAGCGTCGCGTACGAATAGGTATATGCGCTGCCCGCGATAGGAATCATGGAAGCCAGTTCGGCATAGCACAAACCGGCAAAGCTGCACGCCACGGCAACCAATAAAAATGAAATTGCTATGGAAGGCCCGGCTGGCGGACGTCCGTGCATCAGCGCACCCGCGGTGCTGCCGGTTCTCAGAAAGTTGAAAATCAGGTCCATCACCTGAGCATGGAGAATCGATGGAGCCGCAAAATTCTCCCCAGCGGCCGCCGTTCCAGTGAGCACAAAAATTCCGGAACCAATAATCGCGCCGATGCCGAGCGCGGTGAGCGACCACGGTCCCAAAGTCTTTTTCAAACGGTGATGCGGTTCATCCGCCTGGTGAATCAATTTGTCGATCGATTTGCAGCAGAAAAGCTGATTATCCGAAGTGCGGATGGGAGGGTCGGCGGCAGTGGGTGGTTCAGCCAAAGGGATCAACTACGGGTGCTGGTTTTCGGTAGTCGGCATTCAGTTACGGGTATGAATTCGCATGAACTAAATGCCGACTGCCAATCAGGGCTTGCTTTACCGTTTCGAAGTGCCGCGAGCCAGCTTTTTAACCTTGCGTTTCGCCGAACCGCGCGCGTATTCCCGTTTCTTTAACGGCGAATCGGTTTTCTTCTTCTTTCGCGCCGTCCGCTTCGATGCTTTCCGTTCTTCCTTGCTCAAACTCGATGTGTTAGCCATTCGTCCTTTCGACCTTATGAATCACAGAGTACTTCAAGCGCGTTCAAGCTGCGCATATTTTTCCACTAGCTTCTTCAATCCGAAGCGAGGAAATTGTACAGTAATCTTCGCCTCTTCACCGTCTCCTTCTCGCTGATAGACCGTCCCTTCACCGTATTTCGGATGTTTTACCTTCTGCCCCGGACGAAATCCCTTCATCCCGCGCGGCTCTTCCACCGGAACTTTGGGGAAATTATATTTCTTTCCGCGTGAAGCGAAAAACTCGGCGATGTTGTCAATTGAGTTGTACGCCCTGACCGGTGCCGTCTGCCGCCGCTGCTTATTCCGAGCCGCCCAACTCACACTTTGATCTTCGTCCTCGTAGGCATAATGTGCCTCGCCCTGCTCTTGACTATGTGGCGCGGGAGCTCCTGCCCGAGAGGTTTTAGCCGTTCCCAATCCCTCCAGCAAATGCGACGGAATCTCATCCAAAAATCTCGATGGAATACTAGCCTCAGGCATGTCAGTCCCATAACGCCTGCGATATACCGCCCGCGACAGAATCAACGTATCCATCGCTCGCGTCATCCCCACATAACAAAGCCGCCGCTCTTCCTCGATATCATCCGGATGCAAAAATGTTCGCGAATGTGGAAACAGTCCCTCTTCTAATCCGCACAGGAACACTAGCGGAAACTCGAGCCCCTTTGCGGCATGTAGAGTCATCAATGTGATCTGCGAGCCGGCATCGTAAGAATCCGCATCGCTGACCAGGGCGGCATGATCGAGAAATTGGTCCAGAGTTTCGCCGCGATCGCGCGAATCCATCGCCGCATTCACCAACTCGCGCAAGTTTTCGATTCGCGAGTAGGCTTCGGGAGTGTCTTCCTCTTCGAGCAATTTGATGTAGCCAGTCCGGTCAATCAGAAATTTCAGGATTTCCGCAGTGTTTGCCGGTCCCCCGGGAGTACGAAACCCGTCGCCGTTCTCCGCATCAATGGAGCGTCGGGCGTCCTCGCCCGATAGGGGCGGCTCTCCATCGCCATTTTCAGTAACCGGATTGAACGCCTCAAAATCGAAGGCCATCGGATCAAACAAAGTCTCATCGCCAGCTCCCCGCTCCTGGTGAACGTCTCCTTTCGCAGCATCCAAGCGGGCCGGAATTTTCCCGCCTTCAGGTTCCGCAGTTTCCTCCAGCCGTTCCACATACGTCCCAGCCAGCATGGCTCGCGCATCTTCAATCAAATCCCTAAAACTCTTCAGCGCTACCAACGCCCGCGGAGGTAAAAGATGCCGTTGGATGGCCTCATTCATCGCTCCCCACAATGACAGCCCGGTCTCAAGCGCGATTCGTTCCAGCGTTTCCAGCGTTGTCTTGCCAATTCCACGCACGGGGGTATTGATCACCCGCAGCAGCGAAATCGTGTCGTCCACGTTATGGATGACTTTCAGGTATGAAATCATGTCCTTGATTTCAGCCCGCTCATAAAACGAAAATCCGCCCACCACGTGATATTTCAACTGGTACCGCCGCATCGCCTCTTCAAATAATCGCGACTGCGAGTTCGTGCGATAGAGCACGGCCACTCGCGAATTCCCCCCCAGTTCCGTCGATTCCCTCAGAAATTTCGAAATCCTATCGGCAACAAATAGAGCTTCATTTTCTCCATCCGGCGCTTCGTAATATCCAATTTGCATCCCTCCCTGCCTCGAGGTCCACAAATTCTTGCCCTTGCGCTGCACGTTGTTTGCAACCACCGCCGAAGCCGCCTGCAAAATGTTCTGCGTCGAGCGGTAGTTCTGCTCCAGCCGCACAATCTTCGCCTCGGGAAAATCTTTTTCGAATTCCAGAATGTTCCGGATGTCCGCTCCACGCCATGAATAGATTGATTGGTCTTCGTCGCCGACCGCGCAGACATTGTGTCGCGAGCCCGCCAGCAATCGCATCAATTCGTATTGCGGACGGTTCGTATCCTGATACTCATCCACCAAAATGTATTGAAATCGCCGGTTGTAATATTCGCGAACCTCCTGGGAAGACTTCAGCAACCGCACCGCTTCTAAAAGCAGGTCGTCGAAATCGAGCGCATTCGCTTTTGCTAGTTCCTTTTTATATTCGGCATAAATCTGCGCCACGCGTTCGGTCTTAGGATCCGCCGACTGCAAATAAACCTCCTGCGGATCGAGCATGTGATTCTTCGCATGAGAAATATGCGACAACACCGCCCGCGGCGTCGTTTGCTTGTCATCAATGCCAAGTCTTCTGATGACCGATCTCACCAACTGTTGCTGATCGGACTCGTCGTAGATGATGAAATTCTTGGTGTATCCAATCGGAGGCGATCCCGGAACCGAAGATGGAACTCGTAGTGCTTCAATATCGCGCCGTAGTATCCGCACGCAAAACGAATGAAACGTAGCAATCACCGGCTTCGCAATCGACAATCCACCAACGATCTTCTCAACCCTTTCCGCCATCTCCGAAGCAGCTTTATTCGTAAATGTCATCGCGAGGATCGACTCCGGCATAGTCCCCAGGTTCTCGATCAAATGGGCGATGCGATACGTGATGACGCGAGTCTTGCCGCTGCCCGCGCCGGCCAAGATCAGTACCGGGCCCTCGGTAGTTTCGACAGCCTCGCGCTGTTGCGGATTAAGTTGATCCAGAAAAGACAAAATTTGCTTTCAATAAAATAGAAAACTAAAGGCGATAACGAATGATAGCTCACCACGGCTCACGTAGGGAGTGCGGAGAGAGCATGGCCCAGCAAGCTTTAGAAGAATCAAAATCAGGACAGCCGAGAGCGGCTATCCCTACGCGAATTTCTTATTAACTACAGTTTACTACTTCCTGTATACTCCCACTAACGCCCTGAGCGCGGGCGCCAAAAAAACATGACGACGGGAGAACAGGCATGGCGAATAAGCGCGAACAATCCCAGCCTCCCGGAGATTCATCGCAGCCTGCGCGTCCCTCGTTCCGCCGCATTTCTTCCTAAGCTGCTGGCTTTCGCCGGGCCTGGTTTCCTCATCGCCGTCGGTTACATGGATCCCGGCAACTGGGCCACCGACCTCGCCGGAGGCTCGAAATATAACTACACGCTTTTGTCGGTCATCATGGTCTCGAATTTCATGGCCATCCTGCTGCAAACGCTGGCCATTAAATTGGGAGTTGTTACCGAGCGGGATTTAGCGCAAGCCTGCCGCGATCATTACGGCAAAGCTACGGCGTTTTTTCTATGGATCGTCGCAGAAATAGCCATTGCCGCCTGCGATCTCGCCGAAGTAATCGGCTCCGCTATCGCGCTCAATCTTCTATTTCACATTCCCTTGTTGCTCGGAGTGTGTCTCACCGCGCTCGATGTGCTCGTAATTCTTTTCCTCCAGCAAAAAGGCTTCCGTTTTCTGGAGGCGCTCGTCATTTCTTTGATAGGCACTATCAGCGTTTGTTTTGTTCTCGAAATGGTGTTCTCGCACCCCGGTCTTTTGGGCCTGGCGCAAGGATTCTTCATTCCTTCGCCGCAAATCCTGCGCGATCCGGGAATGTTGTACATTGCCGTCGGAATCCTCGGCGCCACCGTAATGCCTCACAACTTATACTTGCACTCCGCCATTGTTCAAACCAGGGACATTGAGCGCACGCCACGGGGAAAACGCGAGGCGATTCGGTTCTGCACAATCGATTCCACGTTTGCGCTTTGCGTCGCGCTCTTTGTGAATGCCGCCATTCTCATAGTGGCCGCCGCAACCTTTTATCGCAACGGCTATCACCAGGTCGCCGAAATTCAGGATGCCTACAAGCTCCTATCGCCCATCCTCGGCATCACCGGCGCCAGCACAGTTTTTGCGCTGGCACTGCTCGCCTCAGGGCAGAACTCAACCCTTACCGGGACGCTGGCTGGGCAAGTCGTCATGGAAGGATTTCTGAACATCCGCCTGCGACCGTGGCTGCGTCGCCTGATCACGCGAGGTCTGGCGATTGTTCCCGCCATCGTCGTCACCGCCTTCTGGGGAGAGCGCGGAACGGCCAACCTGTTAGTCCTGAGTCAGGTCGTCCTGAGCATGCAACTAAGTTTCGCGGTGGTTCCGCTGGTGCTATTCACCAGCGACAAACGTAAGATGGGCGAATTCGTGAATGCCCCGTGGCTCAAAGCATTGTCATGGGTAACCGCGGTAGTAATCGCGCTCTTAAACGGATGGCTCCTGATTCAGGCCGTCCGTGCGTAAAAATCCGCATTGTCACGTGACATGACCTGTTAAAGCCGCCAGAAGTTATGTATCATCCCGTGAGTACCATTCAGGAGGTTTAAATGGAATTGAAAAAAATAGTTGCTATTGTCGCTGGCGCGCTCGTAACTCTCGCCCTGTCGCTGCCCGTAATGGCGCAGGATTCGACATCCACGACAACCACTACGACCCAGAATCCGCCGCCCGCGCAGACGACCGAAAGTACCACTACCACCAACAATCCAGGCTCGCCGGCGCAAAGCCAGACCACCCAAACCACTCAGAGCACTACGAAGTATAAGAAGCACCACAAGAAGGAAAAGAAGGAAACCACAACCACGTCTACGACTAATTCACCGGCCACCCCGTCGTCATCTGAAACCACGACCACAACCACGCCGGCGCCGCCGCAATAAGGTAAACTGCGACCGTGCCACCCCCGCTCCCGTCGGCGCGGTCGCACTCAGTACGATCCCCTCCCTTCCGGCGAGAAGTTGCCGGCACAAACTTAGTGCCGGTTTGCAGTGGGATTGTCGTAATCAAGAGTATTGCCCACCTCTTTTCCGGGTTGTTTCGAGACAA
>Ga0182015_10000578_pt1 | contig 52539 bp, 41 predicted proteins | sample 712P3MmetaG_FD_120478 | JGI IMG/M metagenome (GOLD analysis project Ga0182015, IMG submission 120478) | Permafrost microbial communities from Stordalen Mire, Sweden - 712P3M metaG | ecosystem: Environmental > Terrestrial > Soil > Wetlands > Permafrost | place: Sweden: Stordalen | collected...
CCCTGCAGCCCGGAGACGTGCCGGAAACCTGCGCCGACATTGATGACCTGGTGCGCGACGTCGGCTACCGGCCGGCGACGCCGGTGGAAGTCGGGGTGAAGAATTTCGTGGATTGGTTCTGCGATTACTACGGCTACAAGCGCTGACGGACCTGGTCGCGGCACTTCGGCATACGGCAACTAAATCTCAGATAGAAAGCACTATGGGACTCGGTGGAATCAAACGTACGCTCGTTACCGGCGGTGCCGGTTTTCTGGGAAGCCACCTTTGCGACCGGCTGATTGCCGCTGGTCACGAAGTAATCTGTGTGGATAACTGCTACACGGGAGCAAAAACTAACATCCGTCGATTACTTGAAAATCCAATGTTCGAGTTCATTCGGCACGACGTCACCTTCCCCCTCTATACCGAGGTGGACGAGATTTACAATTTAGCGTGCCCGGCCTCACCGATTCATTATCAGTTCGACCCGATTCAGACGACCAAGACCTCGGTGCACGGGGCGATCAATATGCTCGGCCTGGCAAAGCGCCTCAAGGCGAAAATTCTGCAGGCATCCACGTCCGAGGTGTACGGTGACCCCACAGTGCACCCGCAAACCGAGACGTATTGGGGGAACGTAAACCCTATCGGCCCGCGGTCCTGCTATGACGAAGGCAAGCGGTGCGCCGAGACACTTTTCTTCGACTATTTCCGGCAAGTTCGTCTGCGCATCAAGGTTGCGCGGATTTTCAATACCTACGGACCGCGGATGCACCCCAACGACGGACGTGTCGTTTCGAACTTTATCGTACAGGCCTTGAGGAACGAGCCGATAACGATATTCGGTGACGGCTCTCAGACCCGCTCGTTCTGCTATGTTGACGACCTGATCGACGGCATGTTGCGACTGATGAACAGTCCCGACGAAATCACCGGTCCCGTAAACCTCGGAAATCCGCGCGAGTTCACAATTCGTCAGCTCGCAGACACGATCATCAGGTTGACCGGCTCCTCATCCAAGCTCGTGTTCAAACCCCTGCCGCAGGACGATCCCAAGCAGCGGCAGCCGGACATATCCCTCGCCACAAGGCAGCTGGAATGGGAACCGAAGATCCCGCTTGAGCAGGGCCTGACGCAGACGATTGAGTATTTCAGCGCAGTACTGGGCAGCAGCCGATGAGTGGCGGGACCGTGCTCGTGACGGGCGGTGCCGGATACGTAGGCAGCCATACGTGCAAGGCACTTGCCAAGGCCGGCTTCCTGCCCGTCACGATTGATAACATGGTCTGTGGGCACGAATGGGCGGTTAAGTGGGGGCCGCTTGCCAAGGTCGACCTTGCAGACTCGACCGCATTGGATGCGGTGTTCGCTTCTTACCGGCCGCTTGCCGTGCTGCACTTCGCCGCCTTTGCTTACGTGGGGGAGAGTGTTGTCGCGCCGGGAAAATACTATCGCAACAACGTAGCAGGCACGCTGAATCTGCTCGACGTGATGCTGCGTCATCGGTGCCGGGATATCGTGTTCTCGAGCACATGCGCCACCTATGGCGTTCCGACGGTGGTACCCATTCCCGAAGACCACCTCCAGCAGCCGATCAACCCGTACGGCTCGAGCAAGCTCATGGTCGAACGCATTCTGTGCGACTACGAACGCGCTCACGGGATCCGGTACGTCGCGCTGCGCTATTTCAATGCGGCCGGGGCGGATCCGGACGCTGAGCTCGGTGAGTGCCATACACCCGAGACGCACCTGCTTCCGCTGGTCATCGAGGCGGCGCTGGGTCGCCGCCCCCACGTGGAGCTGTTTGGGACGGATTATCCGACACCTGACGGCACAGCCATACGAGACTACATCCATGTCGCGGATCTTGCGGACGCGCATGTGCGTGCGCTCGCTCACCTGCTGGCTGGTCATGCGAGCACCTTCCTGAATGTTGGGACGGGGATTGGACAATCCGTGCGCGAGGTCGTCGAGGCCGTGCAAACCGTGACGCAGTCCGTCGTTCCCACAAGAAACGCACCCCGTCGACCCGGCGATCCGCCAGTACTCATCGCCGATCCCACGCGCGCCCGCGCCATGCTCGGATGGCAACCACGGATTTCCGATCTTGAAACAATCGTGGCTACGGCGACGCGATGGCATGCATCACGCCAGGAACTACCGAGCGGCACAAGACCACAACTCGCGTCAGTCTAACGCTGCCCTTGCATCGTCCGACGGCATGAAAAGCGCGTGGCACGGCGCGCTGCTAAGATGCCTTCCCCTTCGCCTCGGAGCCTTAGCGTGAGCCCGCCCGAATCCGCGCCTGCGCTGCAGGTGCCGCTGCTGGACCTGAAGCTGCAGTACCGGCCGCTCGAGGCGCAAATCCAGGCGGCGATCGCCAGGGTGTGCGCGAGCCAGCACTTCATACTTGGCGCCGAGGTCAAGGCGCTCGAGTCAAGCGTAGCCGCGTACAGCCAATGCCGTTACGGCGTCGGGGTTTCCTCGGGCACCGATGCGCTGCTGCTCGCCCTCATGGCGCTCGGTGTCGGCGCGGGCGATGCAGTCATCACCAGTCCCTTCACCTTCTTCGCCACCGCTGGAACCATCGCGCGCACCGGCGCGCGACCGCTGTTCTGCGACATCGATCGGGAGACCTTCAACCTTTCGACCGCGGCGCTCAAAGCCTTCATCGGCGGTCACTGCGAGCGTCGCGGGACTGAGCTGTTTCACCGCGCGAGCGGCGCGCGCGTGCGCGCCATCATGCCGGTGCATCTGTACGGACAGGTTGCCGACATGAGCGCCCTGATGGACGCCGCTGCCAGCCACGGACTGAAGGTCATCGAAGATGCCGCCCAGGCGATTGGCGCCGCCGACGCCAGCGGACGGCGCGCCGGCAGCTTCGGGGATGTCGGCTGCCTGTCCTTCTTTCCGACCAAGAACCTCGGCGCCTTCGGCGATGCCGGCATGTGCGTGACCAACGACGCCGCGCTTGCCGAGCGCATGGAAATCCTACGCGTGCATGGCGGCAAGCCCAAGTACTACCACGCACTCATCGGTGGGAATTTCCGCCTCGATGAACTGCAGGCGGCGGTGCTCAACATCAAGCTGCCGCACCTGGATGTCTGGAGAGCCGGGCGGCAGAAGAATGCGGCCTTCTACGACGCAGCCTTCGAACGCGCGCAGCTCGGGGCTGCCGTGCGAACGCCGCACGCCGTGCCAGGAGCCCGACACATCTATAACCAGTACGTGATCCGCGTGCCGCAGCGCGATTTACTGCGTGACCGGCTCGCCGCCGCGGGCGTGGGGACCGAGATCTACTACCCGGTGCCGCTGCACCTGCAGCAGTGTTTCGCGTATCTCGGTGGCAACGCCGGCGACTATCCCGAGTCCGAGCGCGCCGCGGCGCAGACCCTGGCGCTGCCGATCTTTCCGGAGCTGACCGACACACAACTACAATACGTTGTCGACATGATCGCAGCCCATGTGCCAGGGATGGAGGCTTGGAGATGACCATGAACAACACAGCGGGACCTACCACCGGCGTCTGGGCAGAACTCACCGCGCACGCCACGCGCCTGGCGGCGGTTCCGGTGCGCGAATTGTTCGAGCGCGATCCGAAGCGGTTCGAGCGCTTCGCGCGCGAGCACGCCGGTCTGCTCATGGATTTTTCGCGCCAACGCTGGGATGAGATCGTGCTTGCGAAGCTGCTGCAGCTCGCGGATGCGGTCGGCCTGCGCGCGCGCATCGATGCCATGTGGCGCGGCGAGCACATCAACCCCACCGAGGACCGCGCCGTGCTGCACGTGGCGCTGCGCCAGCCGCCGGGGGCTGCGATCGGCGGGGCGGACATTGAGAAGACCGTCATGACCGAGCGCACGCGCATGCTGTCCTTCGCACAGGGCGTGCGCAGCGGCACGATCCGCGGCAGCACCCAGGCGCCGTTCCGGCTGGTCGTGAATATCGGCATCGGCGGCTCGGACCTGGGTCCCGCTATGGCGGTGCAGGCGCTGCGCGCGTACACCTCCGGGGCGCCGCGCTGCGAGTTCGTTTCCAACATCGACGGCTGTCATCTCGCGGAAGTTCTGGAGGGCGCAGATCCGCAGACGACGCTCTTCATCATCTCCTCCAAGACCTTCACGACGCTCGAGACCAGGACCAACGCGAATAGCGCCCGCGCCTGGTTGAGCGCCAAGCTCGGCGAAAAGGCGGTGCCGCAGCATTTCGCAGCGGTGTCGGTCAACACGCCCGCGATGGACGAGTTCGGCGTGCACCCCGAGTACCGCTTCCAGATGTGGGACTGGGTCGGGGGCCGTTATTCGGTGTGGTCTTCGATCGGAGTCTCGCTAGCCATCGCCATCGGCGCGCAGAATTTTCTGGATTTCCTCGGCGGCGGGCACGAGATGGACGAGCATTTCCGCACCACGCCCTGGCAGGAGAATCTGCCGGCGTTGATGGGACTCGCTGCCGTTTGGAACATCAACTTCATGGACCTGCCGACACTGGCGGTGCTGCCCTACGATGATTCGCTGCGCCGCTTCCCTGCCTACCTGCAGCAGCTGGAGATGGAGAGCAACGGCAAGTCGGTAATGCTCGATGGTAAGCCGGTGTTGTGCCAGACCTCCGCGGTCATCTGGGGCGAGCCCGGTAACAACGCCCAGCACTCATTCTTTCAGCTCCTGCACCAGGGCACCGCACGCGCGGCGCTGGACTTCCTGCTGCCGGTGCGATCCTCCTGCGGCAACCAGCCGCAGCAGAATCTCGCGATCGCGAGCTGCTTCGCGCAGGCGGAGGCGCTCGCCAACGGCCAGTCCGCGGAGGTGGTGCGTGCCGAGCTCGAGCGCCAGAAGATGCCGCCCGCCCAGCTCGAAGCGCTCATTCCCCACAAGGTTGACCCGGGAAGCCGCCCGAGCACGATCGTGATGTTCCGGCAGACCGATCCGGCGACCTTGGGTAAGCTCATCGCGCTCTACGAGCACGCCGTGCTGACCCAGAGTGTCGTGTGGGGGATCGACGCGTTCGATCAGTGGGGCGTGGAACTTGGCAAAAAGCTCTGTGAGCAGCTTGCGCCAGCCGTTGAGGACCCGGACGGCGGGCATCCCGCACCGGCGGCGGTAATCAAGCTCCTGGCGACGGTGCAGAAGTGGAGGCGGTAAAGGCGCAACGGCAGTAGCGGAATCCGCGCGCTCCAGTACAATCCCGCATCCGCGCGTGGGGGTATTCGACTCTGCAGCTCGGCCGCGCGCACAAGTACATCTCGTAAAGGTTTGTAATGCGTTTGATGCAACGCCCCACGGGGCTTCTGGTCGCGTTCCTGTCACTTACTTCGCTGCCCTGCGTCGATCCGGCGTACGCCCAAAGCGCCTCCGGTTCACCCGTAGAGCAGATCCTGCAGGGGCTGTCGGGCGACCAGCTCGGTTCGCTCTCGCAGCAGTTCGGTGGCAACAACGGCCAGCAGGGTCAGGGCGCGGTTGGTGGCCGGCAGACGCCAATGACCGAGGAGCAGCAAAATCTCATGCTGCAGCAACAGCGCGACACGCTGCAGGACCAGCAAAGGCAGCGCACTGAGCTGCAGCGACTGAGCCCGTTCCTGCAGGGCGACGATTGGGTGATCGTCACCGTCGACTCGATCCCGCTGCCCGCGGGTAACCCGCCGCCATCGACGACCGTGCCGCCGGCCGCGCTTGGACAGTTGGCTGGTGCTGCCAACCCTCAGCAGCAGGCCATCCTGGGCAATCTGGCGCCCGCTCTGAGCGCGAATCAAGGCACGCAGAGTCAGCAGGGTGCTGCCGGTGGTGCCACGCCGAATTCGAATGCGAATGCGGTCGCCGCGGCGACGCAGGCCGCAATGGCGCCCAGCCCCGCGCAGGGCGTGACAGCAGGCGGCTATGCGGCCCTGCCACCTCCCTGCACCGGACAGTCGAACTGTGACTCCACGCAGCCGACTCAGCCGGAGCTGACCGACGAGGAAAAGCAGCGAAGACAGGCACTGATCGATCTGATCCGTTCCAAGAACCCGTACCAGCTCTCGCGCGAAGGTGCCCTGGCATTGCCGGGATTTGCGCCCATTTCTCTCGCCGGCCTCACTGAGCAGCTCGCCACCTCGCGCCTGGGGGTCGAGCCGGCTTTGAAGGACCTCTTTATACGGGTCACCAAGCTGCCGCTGACAAAGGTGGGTCAAACGGCGCTGAAGCCCTTCGGCTACGACCTGTTCGATCATCCGATCTCGACATTCGCTCCCACGACGAATGTACCGGTGCCGTCCGACTATGTCGTAGGTGCGGGGGATGAGCTCGATGTGGAGCTGTATGGGTCGAAGAATGCGAATCTAAAGCTGATGGTCGGCCGTGACGGGCGCGTGAGCATTCCGGAGCTGGGACCAATCAGCGTCGCCGGTGAGACCTTCGCGCGCGCGAAGACTCAGCTGGAGTCGCAGGTTGAGAGACAGATGGTCGGCGTACACGCGAGCGTCACGATGGGTGACACGCGCACGATTCGGGTGTTCGTATTGGGGGATGCAAAGGCGCCCGGCGCGTATACGATCAGCGGATTGGGCACGATCACTTCGGCATTGTTTGCCGCGGGCGGTGTGCAACCGATCGGTTCGCTGCGCAACATCCAGCTGAAGCGGCACGGCGAGCTCGTGCGCCGCCTGGACCTGTACGACATGCTGATTCGCGGCGACACCACCGACGACGCCAAGCTTATGCAGGGCGACGTCGTCTTTATCCCGTCAATCGGGCCGACGGTCAGCGTTGATGGCGAAGTTCACCGACCAGCGATTTATGAGATCCGTAGCGAGAGCTCGGTTGCAGACGTGGTTCAGCTTGCAGGGGGGCTTACGCCCGAGGCCGACACGGCGAAAACGGCGCTCACGCGCATCGATGCGAATTTGCATCGGGTTGTGGTCCGCGTTGATCTGAGTGCTCGCGCGGGTCAGGCCGAGTTGGTGCACGACGGCGACAGCTTGCGGATCTCGCGCCTGCGTCCCACGCTCGATGCCGGAATCCTGGTACAGGGCTACGTATATACCCCCGGCGCGTTTGCCTATCGTTCGGGCATGCGGCTCACGGACGTGCTGCGTTCGGTTGACGATCTGAAGCCCAGCGCCGACCTGCATTACATCCTGATCCGACGGGAACTGCCTCCGGATCGGCGCATCACGGTGTTATCTGCCGATTTGTCGGCTGCGCTGCGCGACCCGGGTTCGGCCGCGGATGTGCCCCTGATGGCGCGTGACCGCATCATGGTTTTCGATATGCAGTCGAGCCGGGACCGGGTCATCCACCCGCTGCTCGATGAGCTGAAGCAGCAGTCCAACATCGGGCTCCCGGATGAAGTGGTGCGCATCGGCGGACGCGCCAACGTACCCGGCGAGTACCCGTTCCAGAGTGGCATGACGGTGTCGGACCTGATCAGAGCCGGTGGCGGCCTAAGCGACGCGGCCTACGGCGGCAGCGCCGAGCTCACGCGCTACAACGTGGTACATGGGGAGTCGCGCCAAACCGAGCTCATCCGCATTGATCTTGCGGCGGTGCTGCGCGGAGAGCCGACCGCGAACCTGAGGCTTGAGCCCTTTGACAGCCTCAGCATCAAGGAGGTCCAGGCATGGACCGACCAGGAGACAATCACGCTGCGCGGGCAGGTGAAGTTTCCCGGCAGATATTCGGTTACACCGGGCGAGACTTTGAAGTCGGTGTTGGAACGCGCCGGCGGTCTGACGCAGTACGCATTCGCCGAGGGCAGCGTGTTCACCCGCGCCGAACTGCGTGACCGCGAGCAGAAGGAGCTGGACATGCTTGCAGTGCGCATGCAGAACGACATCGCATTCGTCGCGCTGCAGGGCACTGTTGCAAACCAGGCCGGGGCGGCCTCGGCCCTGATGGTCGGCCAGTCGCTGCTCGCTCAGCTGCACGCGGCCCGGGCCGTGGGCCGGCTGGTGATCAACCTGCCGCGTCTGCTGCGCGCACCAATCGGGTCGCCGTACGATGTGGTGCTGCGTGATGGAGACCAATTCATCGTGCCGAAACTCCAGCAGGAGGTGACGGTAATCGGCGAGGTGCAGACGGTGACTTCGCACCTGTACCGGCCGGGGCTGTCGCGTAGCGCTTACATCGCCATGAGTGGCGGCGAGACCGTGCGCGCCGATCACAGTCGCATCTACGTCGTGCGCGCGGACGGCAGCGTCGTCGCCAACGGAGGTGGTGGCGGCTGGTTCCGCAACTCAAATATGGCGATCGAAGCGGGGGACACCATAGTGGTGCCGCTGAACGCGGAGCATATGCCGCCGCTGCCGCTATGGCAGGCGGTGTCGCAGATCCTCTACAACGTTGCGATCGCGGTGCTTGCCGTGCACGAGTTCTAAAGCGCGACCATGCCCTGACGAGTTCGTGTGGTGCCTGACGCCGCTACAGCTGCTGTCCACGTACGGCACGGCGTGGCTCCTGACCGCCGTGGTCGCGGTGCCGCTCGCGCCGCTATGCGCGGTGCAGCTGTGGGCGCGGTGGTACTTGAGTGACCTGCTACGAGCTCTCCGCAGGATTAAATACAGGACTTGACATCAACGACGACGATCCCGGGATTTCTTTCATTCAGGCCGGTTTGTGCTTTTCTTTTGGATCTCAAGTAGAAGTTATAAGCGCCGGCCAGCGATCTATATACGAGCGGCGTCCTCTTTAGCCACTCTTTGAAACGTTTGGACGTTCCGGCTGTTCGAGGCACCGGGGTTACTCTGTTTTCCCACTCGTGCACGTAGTGAAGCTGCTGGACCTCGGTGTGTGAAAAATCCGTCCTGCTAAGGACCGTTCGTACCAGCACATACAATGGTGTGGACGATGAGACATTTACACGCTCACCGGCTGCCGGTTCCTTGACTCGATACCATTTAGCGGTGTTGGCCAGGTCTGCCAGGAAGACTTCAGTCTCGATGTAGCCATTGCTCTTGCAGTACAGGGAGAAAAAAAGCTCCGGAGAAAATTGCCACAATCCGTGCCCACAAAAATTGTTTGCAGGAAGGACGTGCAATAGCTGTCCGCCGCGCTTGCAGAGTTGCGAACAGTTCTTGAACGCCTGGGGAGCGTTATAAATGTGTTCCAACGTTCCCATATCCAGAACCGTATCGTACTTTTGATATAGATCCCCAGGTAATGGTTCGTTGAAATCGTGGATGTGAGTCGCTTTCTCGTACGCTGATTTGTCTATTGACTCGACTCGGGTTGCATCGAAGCATTCGGTTAGCAGTTCTTCACAATAGGGTTGCTCTGCGTAGGAGCGGCAGGTGCCGAGCAACTCCTCGAGAATTGGTTTGAGAACAAGAACGCCCTGGCGCCCGAGGGTGATGGTGTCACCGAACGGTTTCCTTGCTCTGGCGTACCTCAGGAAGTTCAGTCCGTGATTATCTATTCCCATTTCGGCTGCCCCGCTTTCCGGAGCGAATCTTGGCATCGAACCGCTTCTGCAGCCACTGCCTTGCGGCAAATCGCTGCACGCGCGACGCTGACCGGCGCGACTTCTCCGAGCCAGTCACCGGACGTTGACTCATAGCAGGCGGGGGCCTATATTCTCGGCCGTTCATGCTGTGAACACACCAGTGCCCGGTTCGCATTTCATGTCCAGGGAGCAATGGCGCGCACGCAATTTCATGATCAGGGGCGAGCCGACACTGCAGTGGTATCTCATACATACCAAGCCGCTTGCTGAGCGGCTGGCACAGGCGAATCTGGAGCGGCAGGGCTATTGCACATATCTGCCGCAGGTGAGGCACATGCGGCTTTACCGTCAAACGCCCGCATTTCGCGTCGCGGCGCTTTTCCCGCGCTACCTGTTCCTGCGGCTGGCTGTTGGCCAGCAGTCGTTGCAGCCCATACACTCGACTATCGGCGTTTCCAACCTCGTGCGTTTCGGCATGCGCTGCGCAATTGTCCGCGACGAGGTGATCGAACAGCTGCGGTCGCGCGCCGATCCGGTTACCGGCGTCCACACACTGCAGCCGTTCGCGCGCTTTGCGCGCGGCACGCGCGTGCGAATCAAGGCGGGCCCCTTCTGCGGCATCGATGGTATCTTCGAGCGCGAAGATGGCGCGGAGCGCGTAACGATTCTGCTGACTCTGCTCGGTGAGGAGCGCCCCCTGCAATTCCCGACCGAACTGGTTGAGCGTGCGGCATGCTGAGGGTATTCGCGCCCGCTGCCGAGACCGGGCGGATGCGCAGCGAAGCGCGACAGTTGCAACGCTAGCCGGCCGCGGTGCCCGTGAAGGTGCGCCGCGCATGTGGTTTCCGCTGATGCGATGGTCATCGGGCCGCGTCGCAGGGCGGTAGCGTATCCCGGACCAATATCGATGAAAAATACGCTGTGGCTCATTTGGGATGTTCTGACACGCCGCCAGCGGCGAGCAGCCGTTGCCCTGTTTCTGCTGATGGTCGTCGGCATGCTGCTCGAGACACTCGGCGTCGGACTCATCATCCCGGCTTTCGTACTCATGACCCAGGCGAACCTTGCCAGCCGGTATCCGTCGCTCGCACCACTGCTGCGCATGCTTGGCAATCCGGATCGCGAGCATCTGGTCGTTGTGGGAATGCTGGCGCTGGTGGTCGTGTACGCCATCAAGGCGGTGTTTCTCGCCTTCCTCTTTTGGAGACAGACCCGGTTCGTGGGTCGAGTGCAGGCCGAGCTGTCGCATCGTCTGTTCGCAACGTATCTGGGCCAACCCTTCAGCTTTCACCTGCTGCGCAACTCCGCGGAACTTATTAACAACGTTGTAGGCGAGGTCGCGCAGTTTTCCCAGACCTGCCTGATGGCTGGTTTGAATATGTTGACCGAGCTGCTGGTCGTGCTCGGCATCTCGATGTTGCTGCTCGCGGTGGCACCGGTTGGCGCAATTGCGGTCGCGGCCGTCTTCGGGTTGCCAGCATGGGGTTTCCATCGGCTCACGGAGCGGCATCTGCTGCGCTGGGGCACGGCCCGTCAGCATCACGAGAACTTGCGGATGCAGCATTTGCAGCAAGGCCTCGGTGGCGTCAAGGAGTTGTTGCTGTTCGGTCGGGAGGCGAACTGTCTCGATGCGTACCATGGACACAATACCGGCGTCGCCACGGCTGTGAGCCGACACCAGCTGTTGCAGCAGCTTCCACGCCTTGGCCTGGAGCTGCTCGCGGTGTGTGCGCTCGCCGGCCTCGTAATTGTCATGCTACTCACCGGCCGAACCCTCGACTCCCTTCTGCCCATTCTCGGGTTGTTTGCGGCGGCCGCGTTTCGCTTGCTGCCGTCGGCGAATCGCGTGATCAACGCGATGCAAACCATTCGCTATGCATTACCGGCTGTCAAGGTCATCCATGACGAGCTGAGGCTGTCACGCGTCTCGGTGCAGCCAACAGCAGCGTGCGCAAGCGACATCCGACTCCGTGATGCCTTGACGCTCGAAGGAGTGAGTTTTCAGTACCCCGGCAGGTCAGATGCCACACTGCACGAGATCAATCTGCGCATTGCGCGCGGTTCGTGCATAGGCTTCATCGGGGGTTCCGGTGCCGGTAAGAGCACGCTTGTCGATGTGATTCTCGGGCTGCAGACGCCTACGACCGGCAGGGTATGCGCCGACAGCGTCGATATCCAGAAGAACCTGCGCGGCTGGCAGGCGCACATCGGCTACGTGCCACAGGCTATCTTTCTGAGCGATGACACACTGCGACGCAACGTGGCATTCGGGCTTACCGATAGTGAAATTGACGATGCGGCCGTCATGCGCGCTATCCGCGCGGCGCAGCTCGATGAATTCGTCGCCTCGCTCCCGGCCAGCCTGGGGACCACGGTCGGCGAACGCGGAGTGCGGCTCTCGGGTGGACAGCTGCAGCGCATCGGAATCGCCCGTGCTCTGTACCACGACCCCGAGGTCCTGGTCCTCGATGAGGCCACGAGCTCCCTCGATGCGGCCACCGAGCGCGGGGTGATGGCGGCGGTGCGTACTCTGCGCGGGCGCAAGACGTTGATCATCGTAGCCCATCGGCTGAGTACGGTGGAGCACTGTGACTGGCTTTACCGGCTGGAGGCGGGGCACATCGTAGATGGCGGCGAGCCCCCGCAGGTACTCGCCGCGGCGGCGCGCCCGTGATGGCGCGAGCGGTTTCGTGCGGCGGGCACTGGATGAACTAGCGGCGCATCGCAGCGCCGGCAGGGTAGAAGAGATGTTTGACGGCAAAGCAATACTTATCACCGGCGGGACGGGCTCGTTCGGCAAGCGTTGCACGCGCGCGCTGCTGCAGCAGTTCAGTCCGCGCAGGCTGATCGTCTACTCGCGCGATGAACTGAAGCAATTCGAGATGGCCCAGGAGTTCAGTGCTCCCTGCATGCGCTATTTCATAGGCGACGTACGCGATCGTGACCGTCTCGTCCAGGCCATGCGGGGTGTGGATTACGTCATTCACGCCGCAGCGCTCAAGCAGGTGCCGGCCGCTGAATACAACCCCATGGAGTGCATCAAGACTAATATCCATGGGGCCGAGAACGTCATCCATGCCGCGCTGGCCAATGACGTGGAAAAAGTTCTGGCACTGTCCACCGACAAGGCGGCAAACCCGATCAATCTCTACGGTGCGACCAAACTGGTGTCGGACAAACTGTTTACCGCGGCCAATAACCTCGCCGGCGGCCACCGCACGCGATTTACCGTGGTGCGCTACGGCAACGTGGTCGGCTCGCGCGGTTCGGTGGTGCCGTTCTTCAGGAAGCAGATCGACAGCGGCTGCAATCACCTGCCGATTACCGACGCGCGCATGACCCGGTTCTGGATTACCCTTGAACAGGGAGTCGATTTCGTGCTCAAGGGTTTTTCCCGCATGCAGGGCGGCGAGATCTTCGTTCCCAAGATCCCGTCCGTGAGAATCGTTGAGTTGGCCCGGGCAATGGCCCCGAACCTGCCGCAGAAAATCGTGGGTATCAGACCGGGCGAGAAGCTGCACGAGGTAATGTGCCCGGCGGACGCGGCGCATCTCACGCTGGAGTTCTCCGATCACTACGTGATCCAGCCTGCGATCCGTTTCATCGGCGAGGCTGATTTCAGCCGCAACGCTCTCGGCGAGGCTGGCAGGTTGGTAGAGCAGGACTTCGAATACCACTCTGGCAGGAACTCCCGGTTCCTCAACCTCGAGGAGATACTCGCTTTCAACCAGGTTGCCGGTGCCACGTGATCCCGTACGGCCATCAGGAGGTCAGCGAAGCTGACATCGCGACGGTGGTCGAGGTCCTGAGATCTGATTTTCTGACCCAAGGGCCGGTCATTCCCCGCTTCGAGCAGGCGATCGCGGCGCACGTAGGCGCAAAGCATGCGGTAGCTCTGAACAGCGCGACCTCAGCGTTGCACGTGGCCTGCGCGGCGCTCGGCCTGAGTCCCGGCGAGTTGCTCTGGACCGTGCCCAACACTTTCGTGGCCTCGGCAAACTGCGGCCGTTATTGCGGGGCGGACGTCGATTTCGTCGACATAGACCCGCACACCTGGAATCTGAGCGTAGCGGCGCTGCGCGCCAAGCTCGATGAGGCGAGCCGCACTGGCCGTCTGCCGAAGATCGTAGTGCCCGTGCATTTCGCCGGCCAGCCGACCGAGCAGGAGGCGATCTGGGAGCTGGCGCGCCGCTACGGCTTCCGTGTGGTCGAAGACGCCTCGCACTCTATCGGCGCCGCACGCAACGGCGAGCCGGTCGGTAGTTGCCGCTGGGCCGACATCACGGTCTTCAGCTTTCATCCGGTGAAGATCATTACCAGCGGCGAGGGGGGCATGGCGCTCACCAACGACGACGAGCTGGCTGCGCGGATGACCATGCTGCGCAGTCATGGCATCACGCGCGATCCGGCGCGCCTGTCTGGCCGCACCCCGACGGTCGCGGGTTCCGAGGCGCAGTGTGAACCGCCAGGCTGGTACTACGAGCAGCAGTTGCTCGGCTGCAACTATCGCATGACGGACATTCATGCCGCGCTGGGCCTGAGCCAGTTCCAGCGCCTGCACAGTTACGTCGAGCGTCGCAACGCGCTGGCGCGAGTCTATGGGGAAGCGCTGCGGAACCTCCCGCTGCAGCTGCCGGTAGTGCAGCCGGAAAACCGCTCCGCGTTCCACCTGTACGTGGTGCGGCTGAAGTCAGTAGCGAAGAGTCACCGTGCGGTGTTCGACGGGTTAAGGGCAAGCGGGATCGGCGTAGGTGTGCACTACCTGCCCGTGCACCTGCATCCCTACTACCGCGCACTCGGCTTTGCGCCCGGTCAGTTTCCGGAGGCCGAGAGATACGCTGGCGAGGCCCTTACGCTGCCGCTCTATCCGGCGCTGCGAGCTCAGGATCAGGAGTGGGTCATCCGCTCCCTCAGCGGGATTCTCGAGACGTGAGCGCACCGCGGGTGCGCATTGTGTTGCAGGCGCGAACGGGCTCGCGCCGCCTGCCGGCGAAGTCGCTACTGCCGTTGGGCGGTTTGCCGCTCGCGGTGCTGTGCGCGCGTCGCCTGGGCTCGACCGGCCGCGAGGTGGTGCTCGCGACATCGACTGATGCTAGCGACGATCTGCTTGTGGCGCTCGCGGCGGAGTATGGCATGGGCACTTACCGCGGCAGTCTCGCTGACGTGCTGCAGCGCTTCCTGAGCTGTACAGCCGACTTGGGCCATGAGGATATCGTAGTGCGTGCGACCGCCGATAACCCGGTGCCCGACGGGGAATTCGTGGATCGACTGATTCAGGCCTTCGACGCCGCGAACACCCGCTATCTCGGCAGCTCATCGCCCGCCGATGGACTGCCGCTCGGATTGAGCGCCGAGGTCTTCACTGCGGGGGCGCTGCGCCAAGCGGCACGCGAGAAGCGCGATGCCCATGTGGACGAGCACGTCACGCCACATCTCAAAGCGATGACTGGCGACGCCGGTATCGTGCCGCGCGGGATGTTTTTCGACGCCGATCGCTCCAGTCTGCGGGTCACAATCGATACGCTCGAGGACTATCTGGCGATGGCAGCGCTGTTTCGTCGTGCCGGAGACGCGCAACGTGTGCCGTGGCGCATGCTTATTGAGCTTATGGCCGAACCGCAATCAGGAGACTGCCGGATCGCGCGCAGGCTGGTCGGTGCGCAGCATTACTCCTGCATCACGCTTGGCACGGCGCAACTGGGAATGGACTACGGGATCACCAACAGCGCCGGGCGCCCGAACGACACCGAGGCGCTGGCGATTGTGAGCACCGCCCTGGAAGGCGGCGTTACCCAGCTCGATACCGCCCGGGCCTACGGCGACGCTGAGAAGCGGCTCGGCAGAATGCTGCACCGCTGGCCCGGGTACGGCATGCGCGTGATATCGAAGCTACGGCCGCTCACCGATCTGCCGGATGATGCGCCGCGTGCAGTGGTGGAGGGCGCTGTCGACCAGAGCGTTCGCAGCTCCTGCAGCGACCTCAGCCGCTCGCGTATCGACGTCATGTTGTTCCATCGCTGCGCCGATATGTTCAGATGGGGCGGAGTTGCACTGGAGCGGCTGAGTGAGCACGTGAGGAACGGGACGATCGGGGAGATCGGTGCCTCGGTGTATACCCCCGAGGAGGCGGTGCGCAGTCTGGGGGATCCGCGCATTACACAACTACAGATCCCCTTCAATCTGCTCGATCAGCGCTGGCTCGAGCACGAGTTCCAGCGGGCTGCCGCTGCGCGGCGCGACCTCGCGATTCACGCGCGCAGCGTCTTTCTTCAGGGGCTGCTGCTGAGTGAGCCGGGTCGCTGGCCGTCGTGGGCGGACGCCGCTCCGCGGCTGTGCTCAGACATCCGCCGCTTGATAGGATCATTCCACAGAAAGTGCGCGGCCGACCTGTGCATGGCATTTGTACGGGCGTTTCCCTGGATCACCTCGCTGGTGGTGGGAGTTGAGTCCGCGGGGCAGCTGCGGGAGCTGCTGTCGCTGGCCTGTACGGAACCCCTGAGCCCGGCGCAGGCTGCGCTGGTGCGTGAGACCTTCACCGATGTACCCGTGCGTCTGCTGAATCCGGTGCTATGGTGAGCAAAGCAGTTTTCGCCCTGGAAGGCCGGGTGATCCTGCTGACTGGGGCCGCGGGTCGGCTGGGAAGCGCGATGTCGGCGGCGATTGCTGCCGCAGGCGCTCAGCTGGTGATGTGTGGGCGGCGCCCGGACGCGCTCGAGGAATGCCGCAAGCACCTGCCCGAGCCGGGTCGCGGCCGGGCGCATGTGGTGCCGGCGGACATCACCCTTAACGAGGACCTGGAGGCGCTGCGGCGCGAGCTGGAGAGCCGCTGGGGAGTGCTGCACGGTATCGTTTGCAACGCTTACGCGGGACGGGTGGGACCGCTCGAGACAATCGAGCCCGCCGATTTTCAGGCGGCGTGTAACTACAATCTCATCAGTCCGTTCATGCTGGTGAAAATGCTGCGCAGCCTGCTGGAGGCGGGCGCGCGCCAGTCCGGCGACACGTCCTCGGTCGTCAACGTTGCTTCGATGTACGCAATGGTGAGTCCGGATCCGGCGATCTACGGCAGCTCCGGCAAGAACAATCCGGTCCATTACGGCGCGACCAAGGGCGGAATGCTACAGATGACCCGGTATCTCGCCTGTCATTTGGGTCCCGCCATCCGCGTGAATTCCATCACGCCGGGAGCCTTTCCCGATACCGGCATCGATCCGGGCATTCCCGCGTTTTACGAGAAGCTCGCGGCAAAGGTACCGTTGCAGCGGACCGGCAATCCGCCGGAGGTTGCTGCGCCGGTGGTCTTCCTCTTGTCCCCGGCAGCCTCGTACATTACCGGCGCGAATTTGGCGGTCGATGGAGGCTGGACGGCATGGTAACGGCGCGGGCTGACAGATGAGAACGCTCGCTGAAGTGCGCGGAATACGCTATCCAGATGACATGCTGTTCAGGATGTTCTTCAAGGAGCAACTGCAGCGCACACCCGGACGGGTACTGGAATTTGGATGCGCGAGCGGCAACAACCTCATGTTGTTCGCCGCATTTGGCTGGGACGTCACCGGCATCGATGTCAGTAGTGCTGCCGTCGCGGATGCACGCCACAACCTGGAGGGGGCCGCGAACATTATTCAGTGCAACCTGGCCGAGGAGTTGCCGCCCCTCGGCGAGCGGCCCTACGACGTCCTCCTGATTCCGAGCGTCAACTACTACCTGCCCCGGAGTGCGTTCACTCGACTTCTCGTCGAGTGTCGACGCCTCCTCAAAGCCGGCGGACTGTTTTACATCCGCTCGCGCCTGCCGGAAGACTGGCGGTGGGGCCGCGGTGAACCGGAGGGTTCTGGAGCGTTTCGACTACAGTGTCGCGAAACCGGCGAATATGGGCTGCTGAGCGTGTTCTATACGGCCGATGAACTGTGGCAGCTGATCGTGGGCCACCTTGGCGAGTTACGGCCGGTTCAGCGTCTCAGGGCGAGCTTCGATAATCCCCAGAACGGGGTCGTGGTGCACAATGCCGATATTGTCTTCTGGGGCAGGACTTCTTTGTGAGGCGCGCAGTTGCGAACATGGCATCTGAGCTAGTGATCGCTGGAAGGCCGATTGGTGCCGCTCACGCTCCGTTTGTCATCGCGGAAATGTCCGGCAATCACAATCAATCCCTCGAGCGCGCACTCGAGATCGTGGCGGCCGCCGCCAACGCGGGTGCTCACGCCCTCAAGCTGCAGACCTACACGGCCGACACGATCACGCTCGACGTGCGCAGCCGCGAGTTCTGCATTCAGGACCCGGAGAATCTGTGGCAGGGCAGCAACCTGCATGATCTGTATCGGCGCGCCAGTACCCCATGGGAGTGGCATGCGCAGATCATGGAGCGCGCGCGCGAGCTGGGCATGGCCTGTTTCAGCAGCCCGTTCGACGAAAGCGCGGTTGACTTTCTCGAGACGCTGGACGTGCCCGCTTACAAGATCGCGTCGTTCGAGAACGTCCACCTGCCGCTCATTCGCAAGGCCGCCGCCACCGGCAAGCCGCTCATCATCTCCACCGGCATGGCAAGCATTGCCGAGATCGACGATGCCGTACGGGCCGCCCGCGACAGCGGCTGCGGACAACTGGTACTGCTCAAGTGCACCAGCACCTATCCGGCGTCGCCGCTGAACAGCAACGTCGTGACAATTCCACACATGCGGGCGCTGTTCGACTGTGAAGTCGGGCTGTCCGATCACACCATGGGCGTCGGCGCGGCAGTCGCCGCCGTGGCCCACGGCGCCTCGGTCGTCGAGAAGCATTTCACGCTGAGTCGCGCAGCGGGCGGCGTGGATAGCGCATTCTCGCTCGAGCCGCAGGAGCTGCGTGCACTGGTACTGGAAACGGAGCGAGCGTGGCAGTCGTTGGGCTGCGTCACCTATGGTCCGAGTGAGGCGGAGAAGAAATCTCTGATTTTTCGCCGCTCGATCTACGTCGCGCAGGATCTGCAGGCGGGCGCTGCGCTGACCCGGGAAAACATCCGCTGCGTCCGGCCGGGACTGGGTTTGGCACCAAAATATTACGACATTTTGCTTGGCAGACGGGTCAAGCAAAATGTCGAAAAGGGTACCCCCTTGAGCTGGGAGCTGGTGGAGTAGCGCGGCAGCTAATGGGTACCAAGCCTCTAAAGGCACTGTTGTAGTAAAAGGTAGGGGATATGACGGCACTCCGTGGAGAACAGGCGCAGCGCGCGACGACCGCTGCAGACGAGGGCAAGCAGGCAATGAGCGTTGCGGCTGAAGTACGGGCTGGGCAAATGCTGGCAGAACCCCTCAGCGGTTATTTTCTTCTGGTGCCGCCACAACCAGCCGATGACGTAATAAACCTCCGCGGCGTGATGCGCACAATTGCCGGGGCGTGGAAGCCGTTGGCGCTGACAGCACTTGTCTGCGGCCTCGTGACGGCGGGCATCTCACTGACAATGCGGGACTGGTATCGGGCCGAAGTGCTGCTTTCCCCGGTTGTTCCCGAGGATTCCGAGAGCGGCGGGGGTATGAAGGAGGAGCTCGGTGGGATCGCCTCGATTGTGGGTGTCGAATTGCCCGGGGAGGGCGGGAAAAAAGCCGAGGCGTACGCAACGCTGACATCAAAGGGTTTTGCAGGAGAGTTCATCACCAGCCAAAATCTCATGCCCATATTGTTTGCTGACAAATGGGACGCGAACGCGCATAGCTGGCGCAAAGGAATAAAACCGCCAACGCTCGAGGGCGGCATCAAAATGTTCACCTCTACCGTCAGAACAGTCGCTCAGGATAAAAAGTCGGGAATGGTGAAAATCACTGTTGACTGGTATTCGCCGGAACTGGCGGCGGCGTGGACCAATCGCATGGTCGAGATGGTGAACGACCGGTTGCGAACGGTAGCGATAAGTGACTCCGACCGCAGTATCGAATACCTGAACAAAGAGTTAGCCAAGACCAATGACGTTGCGATGGAGCATGCCATTTATCGGGTGATAGAGGACCAGGTGGACAAGGCGATGCTGGCAAACGTACAGCGCGAATATGCGTTCAAGGTCATTGATCCAGCTGTTGCGCCGGTCCTGAAGGCCGGCCCGCATCGGTCGATCCTGACTGTGGTCGGTGCAGCAGTCGGTTTTTTCATCGGCTTAATCGTGTTGTATGTTCGCCGGGCAGTGCGCTCCGCGAAGGCTGACCCGCAAAACCGGCCCGCATAGATCGGCTCACCTTCAATCCTTGGTTGGCATTATTCCGGGGCGGTCCAGGGACGGGCGTTGTTGGGTTTCTGAGCTTGTTTGGCTGTGCGAACGCCGGGAAGTCTGCCTCGTGCCTGGCGATTACCTGATGAGTCGAATTTTGCGCAGGCGGCGCGTGAAAGGATCGGGCGATGCTGACCGACGAAGTTCGCTACAAACTCCTGAAGCTGCTGGAAAGCAATCCCACCGTAAGTCAGCGAGACGCTGCACGTGAGCTTGGCGTCAGCTTGGGCAAGTTGAACTATTGCCTCAACGCACTCGTGAACAAAGGCTGGGTAAAAGCCAGCAACTTCAGGAATAGCGGCAACAAAATCGCCTACATGTATCTGTTGACCCCGCGTGGAATCAAGGCAAAGGGGCGGGTTACCGTCCGTTTCCTGCAAAGGAAGATGGAGGACTATGACGCGCTCCGAGTTGAAATCGCGCGTATTCGCGCGGAGGTTGGCAAGCAACTCAAGCAGTGAGGCTTGATTTAAGTGGCCCTGTGACGATACCGCAGCATCCGGAACCAACGATGCGAGGGAATGTATGCGCCGTCGTGATCTCGCGAAACTCGCGGCCCTGAGCGCGGGCGCGCTGGTGTCTCAGCGAACAGCCGCGCAGTCGAAGGACGAGCTGCGCTATCCGCGCACAGCCGCTGAAGTTGCGGCGCGGATAGCGCCAAGCGACTATGGGTTCGCGCCCCTGCCGATCGTCGATGTCCGCCGGTATGGGTTCGACGAGGCGGGCTCAGCGGAGCACAACGCAGCGGGGATTGAGTCGGCAATCGCCGCCTTGACGCGGGTATCGGGAATGGTGGCTGGAACCATCCAGCTTCCTCCAGGGGTCTTTACAGTCGGCTCGGGGACCATCGACATTCCACAATATGTGGTTTTGCGGGGCGCAGGTATGCACGCAACCGTGCTGCAGACCGCAAATGACGGGCGCGGCAACGCACTGTTCCGTCTCGGCGGACCCAGCACCGGCGCGCTGAAGCACGGCTGCGGCCTGTCGGACCTTGCGATCATTCTCACACATGGGAACGGTAAAGCCGTCCAATGCAACGAGACCTGCGGTGCTTATTTGGCGCGAATTTACATCGAGTGCGAGGAGCGATCGTCACCCCGAACAGGGGAAGGCGTGCGCATCGATGGCGGCGATGTCAGCTCGTTTTTCAACGTCCTGGATCTGGTACACACCAACCATCTGCACGTGGGATTCCGTCTCACGACTACCGGGAAAGTTGAACCGACACAACAGATGTTCAAGGGTTGCGTCGCGCTGGGGGACGTCAGCACCGATAAATCCAGCGTGGGGCTGTGGGTCGAAATAGGCGGTAGCGGCTCAGTTTGGCACGGTGGCAATCTGGAAAGCTGCGGTGACGGCATGCGCTTTACAAAAGGCTGTCAGTCGATGGCGATCATCGGTGCTCGTTTCGAGGGGAACACCCGAGATGTCGAACTGCAGGCGAATGTCAGTGCTCAGAGCTTCATTGGCTGCCTGCTCGGCGTACCTGGCAAGATTCGCGACGACAGCAGAGTCAGTAATCATCGCTTCATTGGCTGCTTGAATGAGAACAACCTGGGTGCGCCGGAACTGGATCCCGGCCAGACGACGAAGCGCGCAACCAGCTCTGGGCAATGCCCCCTCATCATTGAAGGGTTTCCGGGCGACACCACCGCCGAACAGCTGGTCATTCGCAATAGCAGCGGGCAAAAACTCTTCAGCATTACAAATGAAGGGAAGTTTGCTCGAATCAATAACGCGCCCCCAACGACGATAAGCGGGTCACGAGGTGCCAACGTCGCCTTGCGGAACCTTCTGAATGTGCTGGCGAGTTACGGCCTGATCGTCGACAACTCCTCACAGTAGAGCCGCGGGTCCATCCTGCTTGACCAGTTAAAGCGTGCCCGAGAGATTCCTCATCACGACTGCCGACGAGCGCTCCTGGAGCGCAGAACGCCCGGTGGTTTTCCTCGGCGAATGGTGTCGCCGCATGGATCGCGAGCAAATGTGGGCGAGGCTCGACAGTGTGGTCGCGCGACCCGTCCGCTTTGATGGTGCTGAGCGCGCGCGGGTAATCGCCTACATAGATGCACTGTCACGGGACCTCTTGCTCGAGCTGGTGCGCCAGCTCAATCGCCTGCATGGCCTGGATGGATCATTGCGCTTCTGGCGCATATTGCTCGGGCATTGGATTCAGCGGTATACGTGCCTGTTGTTCCATAGGTGGAACGCCGTTCAACAGGTACTCACGGAGCACCGGATATCGGGCACGATCGTGCTTACGGGATCGCCCGCTGGTCTCGCCGGCTCGGACACTGTGGCGTTGGTCTGGGCGAGCAACGATGACCTGTGGAACAACACCCTTATAGGGACAGTGTTAGGGGAGCTCTCATGTCCCGCGATCGAATATCGAGCCTCGAGCAGCATGGATGATGCGAGTGCTTGCCCTGCATCCGGCCACAGTGACGGAGGCGACAGCCGGGGACTGACTCGAATCGTCGATTTCGTGCTGAACACCCTGCAGCGCGAGGCGGGTTCCCTGGTCATCAGTAGCTACCTGCCCCCGCTACAGTCGATGCTCCTGTCGATGCGCCTGGGTGATGTGCCTCGGCTCAGACGATCCCCGCCCGTGCTGCCCGTAGCTGTGAACGCGGAGCTACGCACGGCAAACAGGCTCGATCCGGGACCTCACCAAGGCTTTGCTGCTTATGCGCGCACCATGCTCTTCGAACTGCTGCCGACGTGCTACCTCGAGGGATTCGAATCTCTTCAACGGCAGGTCGATCGTCTTGACTGGCCAGGCAGCCCGCGGTTGATCTTCACGTCCAACAACTTCGACACCAGTGAAGTGTTCAAGTTATGGGCGGCGCAGAGGGTCGAGGGCGGTTCTGTTTATATTATAGGACAGCATGGAAACAACTATGGGACTGCAAGCTATTGTCCCTCGGAAACTGAATGCCTGGAGACTGCCGACGCCTTCATAACGTGGGGCTGGCGCGGCGCTCGCGCGAGTTGCCGGCCGGCGTTTATATTCAAGACGTGCGGCCGATCGCGGGCGCAGTGGGACCGGGATGGAGGGTTGTTGCTCATCGAAGCATGCCTGCCGCATCTGTTCGATGCGTGGGACCCTTATCCGGAGTTCGCTTTGTACCAGCAAGACCAGTTTGACTTCGTGGCAGCTTTGCCGGAGGAAATCCGGCATCTTCTGACCGTCAGGCTGCATGCCGAGCACAAGAAAAAGAGCTGGGGTGAGGTTGCACGTTGGCGGCAGAAGCAACCCCAAGTGAGGCTGGACGATGGCACCACCGCCTTAGCGGATCTGGTCTCGCGTAGCCGTCTGGTTGTGCATTCTTATGACTCTACCGGCATCCTGGAAAATCTTGCGCTGAATACCCCAACCGTTTGCTTCTGGAGGGGAGGCACGGACCATCTGCGCCCGAGTGCGGTTGCCTACTACGACCTCCTCGTGCGAGCCGGCATCCTCCACAACTCCGCGCAGAGCGCGGCGCACAAGGTGACGCAGGTCTGGCCAGACGTCGACAGCTGGTGGGGTGGCACGACGGTTCAGGATGCCCGGGAAAGATTCTGCCATGAGTTCGCCCGCAACATCGATGCGCCGATTACGACTTTAACGCGCTTGTTGCTCGAGACCCGACCTTCAGGCAGCAGAGGGCGTGATAGCACAGAAGCCGATGCGCAGGCAGATCGAGCGTGAAGGACCGATGAGCCGACCGTACAGACTCCTCGATCTGGGATGCGGAACCAGGAAGAGACCCGGAGCAGTCGGTGTGGACGTTAACGACCAGACCGATGCAGACGTGTTTCACAACCTGAACACGTTTCCCTACCCCTTTGACGACGAATCCTTCGACGAAGTCCTCCTCGACAATACTCTGGAGCACCTCGATGACGTTGTGCGCGTAATAGAGGAGGTGCACCGGGTCTGTCGTCCGGGCGGGCTGGTTACCATCATCGTGCCTTACTTCAGGTCCGTGTGGGCCTGCATCGACCCAACGCACAAACACTTCTTTACGGTGGGTTCGTTCGACTACTTCGACCCCAGCCACCCAACGAGTGTGCGCTACCCCTACTCGCGTGTTCGGTTCAAGCGCGAGCAAGTCGTGTTCAATGAAACGCTCGCTAACTCCTGGCTGAAGAGAGCATTGCTAAAGGTTGCGAATCGATGGCCGCGAGGGTATGAATATTACCTCAGCCACCTCTATCCTCTCGATGACATCACCTTCCGCCTGAGGCGCTTGTAACGTGGCGCGGGCGTCATGTACGCGCATGGCCTGTCACTCCTGGGCAATGCCATGCGCAGACTGAAGATCCACTATCACAGCGACTGTGCGTTTTTCGCCGGCTGCGAAAACATGCTGGCGAACATGTGTTTTTCTCCGGTCATCCAAGCAGAATTCACCATAAGCTTCAGCTATCGCGATTCTGCGCTCTACCGCGAGGGCGTGCGGGCACGCATGCACGGCGATGTCTGCCTTTATCCCATGGCTTTCCCGGATCCGTCGAGCGTGCTTCCGGCGCCGGTTGCACTGCGTTCCGCGCGGCGCATCATCCGACTTCTGTCACGTGTGCTCTTCACGGGGCCACTGCTGGTCTACGAGGTGGCGAGGCTCGCACGCTTGTTCAGACGGCTATCGCCGGATCTTGTGCATGTAAATAACGGCGGATATCCCGCGGCGCTGTCGCCGCGTGCGGCTGCACTTGCAGCTTACGTTGCCGGAGTTCCAAGCATTATGGTCGTCAATAACCTGGCGCTGGGCTACGACCATCCGCGGAGATGGTTCGGCTATGCGCTGGATCGGCTCATAGCGCACTCGGTGGGGTGCTTCATAACAGGATCGATCGCGGCAGCTGAAAGGCTGCAACGCGTGCTGCGACTCCCTGCGAGACGGTGTCGATCGATCCAGAGCGGCGCCAGCATGCGCAGTCCATCGGAGACGGTGGCGGAGACCCGCAGGCGACTAGGGTTGGAGGGGTTCGGTGGACTCTTGTTCGCGGTCGTCGGTGTGCTGGAACCGCGCAAGGGTCATCACGTCCTGTTGGAGGCACTGCATAGAGTGCGGTTGTGTCAACCCGAGTCGATGCAGGCTATCAGGGTGGTGCTCGCGGGCCAGGGCCCGCTCGAGAGAAGTCTCCGGCAACAGATTGCGGACGCGGGGCTCGAAAAGCATTGCTTTCTTATCGGACAAGAATCAAACATCGCGAATCTGTTTGCCGTCGTTGACGTTCTGATTGCCCCTTCCGTGGGTTATGAAGACTTTCCCAATGTGATCCTGGAAGCCATGGGCTCAGGAAAGGCCGTCATCGCCAGCCGCGTCGCGGGGGCAGTCGAGCAGGTTGTGGACCGTGAAACGGGTCTGCTGGTGACACCAGGCAACAGTGATGAGCTGGCGGACGCGATCTGTCATCTATGCAATAACCGAAATCTGGCGGGCGAGCTGGGCAGCAACGGCCTGCGGCGCTTTCAAGGGTTATTTACCGCTGAGAGGGCCGTCGGCAGATACCTGGAACTCTATCGCTCTCTAATGGAGGCTCAGTGAAGGTTGTCATTCTTGCGGGTGGTTACGGTACGAGGATCAGGGATGTGGCCGAGGAGCTGCCCAAACCCATGATTCCCATTGGGCCTTACCCCATTCTCTGGCACGTAATGAAAATATACGCCCGCTACGGACACAAGCAGTTCGTCATCTGTCTCGGATACAAAGGGCAGACCATCAAGGAGTTCTTCCTTAACTATGAAGCCTACACGCGCGATCTCACCGTACAGTTTGGTCGCAGCGGTGGCGTCACGTATCACAGCGAGCACACAGAGGCCGACTGGAGCATAACGCTGTCGGATACCGGCTTGCGAGCCATGACTGGTGCGCGGATTCACAGGATCCGTCGGTACGTGGACGACGAGGATTTTCTGCTTACGTACGGCGACGGCGTCAGTGACGTGGATATCGCCAGCCTGGTTGCTTTCCACCGCTCTCATGGGCGTGTCTTGACCGTGTCCGGTGTCAGACCGCCGGGACGGTTCGGCGAGATGGTGAGTGCCGCGGGCGGGCGAGTACTGGAGTTCAACGAGAAGCCGCAGGCTACGGCAGGGCGGATCTCGGGTGGCTTCTTTGTTGCGAGCCCACGCTTGTTCGAGTACCTGGATGACCGCGAGGAACTCGTTTTCGAGCAGGAGCCCATGAGACGACTCGTCGCAGAGGGCCAGCTGATGATGTACGAACACGACGGGTTCTGGCAGCCGATGGACACGAGTCGTGAATTCCAGCTGCTGAACTCACTATACGATAGCGGCGAGGCGCCATGGCTGCGCTAGCCTCTCAACCGGCGACCATGTCAGCGGCGCTCGGTTCCCTGTCCGGCAAACGGGTATTCGTGACGGGCCATACCGGATTCAAAGGCTCGTGGCTGAGCTTCATCCTGAGTGAACTCGGCGCCGAGGTGATGGGCTACGCGCTTGCGCCCGATACCTCGCCTAATCATTTTGCTCTGCTGAAGCTTGAGCGCAGGGTGCGGCATGTGATCGGTGACACGCGTGATTTGGCAAGACTCGACGAGCATTTGCGCTCGTTCGAACCGGAGTACGTCTTCCATCTAGCCGCACAGCCTCTTGTCAGGCAGTCCTACGATGACCCGATCGGAACCCTGCAGACCAACGTGCTTGGATCGGCGCACCTGCTCGAGGCCGTCAGACATTGCGAATCGGTGCGCTCGCTGGTGTATGTCACCTCGGACAAGTGTTACGAGAACGTCGACTGGGTATGGGGCTATCGTGAATCCGATCGACTTGGCGGGCACGATCCTTATAGCGCCTCCAAAGCCGCCGCGGAACTGGTGTTCTCGGCCTTCACGCGCTCGTTTTTCTCCAGCCGCAAGCGCCTGGGCGCAGCATCGGTGCGGGCTGGAAACGTCATTGGCGGAGGAGACTGGGCCCCGCACCGCATTGTTCCTGATTGCATCCGTGCGGTTCAAACGGGACAGCCGGTGCAGCTGCGCTGTCCGACGGCGACCCGACCCTGGCAACACGTGCTCGAGCCGCTCTCCGGGTATCTGTTGCTGGCAGCGTCGCTGTATGAGCATCCAAACGCGTACGGCGGCGCTTGGAATTTCGGTCCTACCACACAGGAAGTACGCACGGTTCACGACGTCGCCACCGCCATCATTCAGCAGCTCGGACGCGGTACCATCGCGCCTGCCTCATCGATGGATGGTCAGCATGAGGCGAGCTATCTACAGCTCAACTGCGACAAGGCGCATCAGCTGCTCGGTTGGTATCCGAGGTGGAGTGTCGGTAAAGCCCTGGAAGCCACCGCGCAATGGTACGCTGCCGTGTTTGGCGGTGCCGAAGCAGAGCGTATCACCCGCGCCCAGATCAAAGACTATTTCAGGGAACTGTGATGATCGAAGGTGTAGTTGTAACGCCGTTGCGCCAGATCTTTGATGAGCGCGGGAAGATCATGCATATGTTGCGCGATGACTCCCCGGGTTTTACAAGATTCGGTGAGATCTATTTTTCCTGCGTCTACCCGGGTGCGGTAAAGGCCTGGCATCTGCACCAACGCATGACGCTCAATTACGCAGTCATATTGGGAGACATCAAGCTGGTGTTGTACGACGACCGCCCCGGTAGTCGCACTCGCGGCCTCGTGCAGGAGCTGTTTTTATCGCCTGAGAATTACTGTCTCGTGACCGTACCACCATTGATATGGAACGGCTTCAAAGGAATTCGTGACAAGATGGCAATCCTCGCCAACTGTGCGTCACTGGCGCACGATGCGAGTGAAATTGAGCGCCTGCCGGCCTCCGATCCCGGCGTTCCTTATGATTGGGGCATAAAGCACGGATAGGATAGTGTGCCGCTGGCCGTCGCCAATCTCCCTGCTCAATCATCGAACGGCATGCCGAGGATCCTCATAACCGGCGGCCTTGGCTACCTCGGTAGCCGAGTGGCTCAACACCTGGTGCGCGGCGGCCGGTGGCAGGTCATCGTGGGCACGCGCCGTGCGCCCGGTGTCATCGACTGGCTGCCGGACGCGACAATTGCGCAAACCGACTGGCAATCGGACGATTCCCTCCGCGACGCTTGTCGATCGGTTGCGGCCATCATTCACCTGGGGGGGATGAATGCCGCACAGAGCGCCACTGACCCCGTGGGGGCGCTCGCGTTCAACGCTGTCGGATCGGCACGTCTGGTGCGCGCTGCAGTTGCAGCCGGAGTCCGGCGTTTTATCTATGTATCCACGGCGCACGTCTACGCCAGTCCATTGCGCGGCGTGATCACAGAAGGCAGTCCTCCTGAAAACCTCCACCCCTACGCAACCAGTCACAGGGCCGCAGAGGATTCCGTACGTTATGCGCACGAACGTCGCATGCTCGAAGGGATCGTGGTGCGCCTGTCGAACTCCTTTGGTGCTCCCGCGAATCCCGCTGCAAACTGCTGGATGCTCTTGGTCAACGACCTGTGCCGGCAGGCGGTCGAAAGTGGGAAACTCGTGTTGAATTCCTCCGGGCTGCAACGAAGAGATTTCATTGCATTGACAGACGTCTGTAGAGCTGCGGAGCATCTGCTGCAAGCCGATGCCGGATCGCTCAATGACGGCTTGTTCAACCTCGGGGGGGCGTGGGCGCCGACCGTACTCGAGATGGCGCAGCGCGTGGCCCGCTGCGCCGAGCCTTTCTGCGGGGGGCGGCCGGAGATTTCCCGTCCGCAGCCATCGCCCCAGGAGCACGCCGGCTCCCTCGAGTTCCGGATCGACAAGCTGGCGCGTACCGGATTTGCTCTGCAAGGCGATGCGGATGCAGAGATTACGGCGACGCTGAAGTTCTGCCAGGCGTTGCCGCAACTGAAGGCTAATGAATGAGTGTTGCGGAAGCAGGGGATGGCAGCAAACCCATGCACACCCGGCGTGCAGCCGAGGCACCGTGCGTATCAGTGCTGATGACCATATATAACGCCGGCCCATACCTGAGTAGGAGTATTGACAGTCTCATTGCGCAGAGTTTCCCCGAATGGGAACTGATCGCAATCGAAAATGGCTCGAGTGATGAGTGCGCCGCTACCCTCGCGCGGTATGAGCAGGATCCCCGCATTCGCGCCTTCTTCCTGAAGTCAAACATCGGTCGCACTCCGGCGTTGCGCTATGCCTTCTCGCAGGCGCGCGGCAAGTACATAGCCGTTCTGGACGCCGACGACATCGCGCAGCCGCAACGCTTACTGAAGCAGGTTGATCATCTCGATTCGCACCCGGAGACGGTGTTGCTCGGAACCTGGGCCGACCACATTGATGCCCGCGACGCAGTCATAGGCCAATCGACTCCGCCAACGGAGACGGCCATGCTGCTAAGGTCCATGGCGAGCGAAAATCCGATCGTGCATTCCTCGGCGATGTACCGTGCCGCCATTGCGCACGAGGTTGGTGGCTATCCGGAACACAGGCCTTACTCTCAGGACTACGGTCTGTGGCTGAGGTTACTCGCTCGCGGAGAGGCAGCTATGCTGCCGGAGCGGCTGACACAATTCCGCATCCTGTCATCGAGCATGACTCGCTCGCCGGAACACGAGACAGCGGTTGCGCGCGACATTTTGCAGGCAATGATCGACGCCCGCGAAACGCTCAAGCTATGCGAGGAAGGCAAGCGCCTGAACAGGGAAGCAATCGCTATCGCGCGTTTGCGGTACGCTGTGGCGCTAGCGCGTAGCCGGCGCTTGCCGGAGGGATTGCGGGCGCTATGCCGTGCGCTGGCCGCTGATCCGATCAGCATCGTGAATAACCGCATAACCCGGAGCTTTTTCAGGCATTGACCATCCCGGCCGTACTCATAATGTGAGTGTCGTTCGCATCGCAGCCGGCACTAACAGCGGTGCCAATCGCGGCCTCGCGGGCGCCACGCGCCACCGCCCCTCGTGACTGACTCATGGATATTCCCAAGGCAAATAATTTCGACTTGCTGCGGTTAGTCGCCGCGCTGCAGGTGGCTCTGAATCATTCGGCGCAGCATCTGAAGTCCAATTCGCACGAAGGCGCGATATTCGAACTCAGCTCGCTCATTCCTGGAGTACCGATCTTCTTCTTCATCAGTGGTTTTCTGATCAGTCGAGCCTTCGAAAACAGTCCGCACTTCAAGGAATTCGCGCTTAATCGGATTCTGCGCATCTACCCGGCGCTCGTTTGCTGCTTGCTGGTTTCCGTGCTGATGGTCTGGACGACGGGCTATTTCTCCTCCGTGCACGTGTCGATTGCCGGCCTGTTCGAGTGGGTGCTGGCTCAGGTGTCGATCGGACAGTTCTATAACCCCGGTTTCCTCAGAAATTACGGCGTCGGAGTATTGAACGGGAGCACATGGACGATCACAGTCGAGCTGCAGTTTTACGTGCTCGTGCCGGTTCTTTACGCTCTGTTAGCTTTAGACCACAGTTCACGGACTCAGTCGAATCGCCGGCTACTGCTGCTTGCGGTAATGTTTCTGTTGGCCAATCAGGCATACGTTCTCGCAGCGTCACATCACGCTGGAGACCTCTGGTACAAGCTGGCTGGCGTGACTTTCGTTCCCTGGCTGTACATGTTCCTCGGCGGAGTACTCGCACAGCGCAATTTCCGAATGCTGCATTCGTGGCTGGCGGGGCGATTCACGCTAGTGCTGATTGCGTACTGTGCGTTGGCCTGGCCCTTAAGCAGCATCTTCGGCTGGAGTCTTGGCAACGATCTGGGCCCGCTTTTTTTCTGCGCGCTGGCCCTCCTTACCTTCGCCGCCGCATTCTCATACGTCGGACTGAGCGATCTGGCGCTGCGCCGAAACGATATCTCATACGGCGTGTACCTCTATCACATGCCGGTAGTGAATCTACTGCTGGCCCTTGGCCTCGGCGGCACCGTTGGAAGTTTGCTGCTGGCCATGGCAGCGACAATATTGCTAGCGCTCTTCTCGTGGGTGGTTGTCGAGAAACCCGCACTGCGATTGAAGCGACACGCGCTTTACAACCACAGCGTCGGGCGAGCTGGTATGCAGGCTGCTCACAAGCCACGCTGACAATGGGGTTCCGGTGATGGGCGGCGTGGTGGCGGCGTGTACCGCGCTGCTCGATGGCCCGACCAGTTGTTCAACATTCGATTACGCAGGGGCTATTCAGCCCTCGGCGCGCGCACAGTCACCGGCACGAAAGAGGTTTTGGAAAATGAAGCAGGCGATCACCGCGGAACTCCAGGACAACGGCGCACTGTTGGCGTCGATGTTGCAAGACGCGGCGGCTCAAAGCGAGCTATACCGGCCTGGCGCGTATTGGAACCGTAAGACCAAAAATACGGCCGACCAGATCAGCCGGCACGGGATTGGCGATTTTCGCGGCGCCACCTCGACGATCGGCTTGAGCTTCACTGATTCGGTTTACGTCGACGTTCGCCACGATCTCAATGGCGGAGTGCGCTCCGTTTTGCGGACTTTTCTGACGTCCGCGTTTCCCATCAACAGAATATTCAACTCGCAGGTCGCGCTTACGCGCGCGCACGAGGCGGAGGCCCGGCGCCTGAGAAGCATCATGCTGCGTGAGAGCCACCGCGTGCGCGAACTCGTCGAGCGCTACTGCTTTCCGCCCTCTCTCCTGGGAGGGTGTCTGGAGTATGTCGAGTTGGGTGAGCGTCGCATCGCGACCCACTACCTAAACGTTCTCCACCAACATGATCGGGTTGCAAGTAAATGCCGGTTCAGCGACGTCTCGAGCATTCTCGAGATCGGCGGCGGATTCGGCGCGAACATACACTGTCTGATAGAGAATTACCCGAAGCTCAGAAAGGTCGTCTATTTGGACATACCACCCAATCTGTATATCGGGACCCAGTACCTGCGAGCAATCTACGGCGCGGCTGTCATCGACTACGGGCAGACGCGCGGGCTGTCGCAGATTGAGTTCTCCGACAACGACAATCTGGAGATACTGGCTATCGCGCCGTGGCAGATCGAGCGGCTGGCAGTCAGTATCGATTTGTTCTACAACGCTCATTCCTTCGTCGAGATGCCCGCGGATGTCATCTCCAATTACGCTCGTCACGTCGCGGCGCTGCGCGGCTTCGACCGCACTCGCGTCGTGATGCTCACCTATAACAATTTCGATCCCCGCACGACGCTCGATCCGGAACGGCTACCCGGATGTTTTCCGGGGAAGGTGTTTGAGCGCATGGAGTTTCCGCTGCTCGATAGCCGCTTCGGCGTCTTTGCGTTCGTGAGCTGTTCCTAAGGTCGCTGGTTCGCCACGAGAAGCTGCAATGAATCTGGCAAGGTTGGGCTATTGGCTTTTACCTCCCGTCGTGTTTCGCCTCGCGAGCAGGATGCGCAACAGAGTGCGAAGGCAACGCAGGCTTTCGGTGAGCTACGTGAGGACAGACCTGAATGCACTAAGGAAAACGCTTCGGCTATTTCTTCGATGACAGAGTGATCGGCGAGTTCTGTGAGTATCTGGAAAGAGACGACGCGCTAAACCGTCCGATAGCCGCGCGCGACCACGGGAATCAAATGCGCCGCGCGCCACTCGAGCGCCAGCTAGTGGGTGGCTTCGACTGCGGGCTGGGTGGTCGGCGTACCGGGTCTGAACTTGCGCGTTCCGGTGTACACGAGCCACCAGGCAACCAGGAAATAAAATAACCACGGATCCCACAGTATTGAGTTGGTGATCGCGAAGTTGCCGAACAGGAAAATCAGCATCAGCGCCGAAAGTATTGATATCGGCCATCTCACGAGCCAGACGAGTAGGCATGTCAGGAACAGCAACAATCCCGTGAGGCCAAAATCCATGGCCATTTCGCCGAACGAGTCATCCGAGATCACATCACCGGTTGCGCTGACTGCATTCAGGGCTGCGCTGCCCGGGACACCGATGAATGCAGAAAGCGGCCAGTAGTTTGAAAGAACCTCTATGACGAGTCCAAGCTTTTCCCCGCGACCGCCGCTGTCCTGGTCGAAGCGCAGCTCCGACTGGAGCTCAAATGGTGTCCGTCCTGTGACCGACATGGCGATGGCTACCACAGCGATGGCGGCCAGCACCACCGGTGCTGCTCGATCCATTCTGCGATTGACGAAGAGTCCTGCAGTGAGAAGCGCTGACCATACTTGCGCGTACCGGGCACCGCTTAAACTCACGGCGTAGAGCATCACTGCCATAATGACTGCTCGCAGCGTGAATGGGATACGGCGCTCGGTTAGAAGCACGAATTGCCCGCAGACCACCACGTCGGCGAAGCCACTCCTCACCAGCAGTGTTCCGGTCTCACCTGAACCCTGGTCGAGTTCTACCGTGACCCCGAGATCGCCTGTGCTATCGGGTGCCACCTGTACAAACGGTAAGAAATGAGTGTGGATAATTCCGAGGACCGCCTGTATACACAGCGCGCCGATGAGCACGTTTGCCAGCTGTGTGCGGCTTCTCGGATCGACCGCAACGTAGCGGAGCACGGCGCTAAAGACGAAGAAAAGCAGCAGGTAGCGCTCCCGCAGAATGTCAACGGTGTCCCCGAAGATCGCGATCCTGCTCAGCAGCACGATCAACCATATGAAGGCGAGTGTAACGAAGCCGCCCGCCTGCACAGGTGTGAGCGGCGTGCGCCAGATAGCAGGCAAAATGAGCAAGAAGAGCGCGATCATGATGACCGCCGGCATCACGGTCCAGATATTCTTGCCGGCGATCTGAAAGGGCACGAAGAGGTGCAGAGAGGGCAGGAACTGGTAGACCGCGACCAGTGCCAGTACCGCGAGGACGACTGCGGCGCGCGCCGGAGAACTACGATGCAAGTGCATCCATGCGAATGCATGATCCATCGTTCGATGCTATCACAGCGACTACACGATCTATGCGCATCGCTGTCGACGCTGGCGCAGTTGTCGTTCGCCGCGGCCGACAGGACTCGCGCGCCTTGATGGACTCAGATTCGAGACTCGAATGTGGTAGTTCCGGAGCGTCGCGATGCGGTAACGGTGAAACCGGCAGCTAAGAAAATCCGTCTGCTGGCCTCGTTCCCTACGACGACCTCAGCGATGATCGGAGTATTAGGACACTGCTTGCGCCATGTGGCGACGGCTTCCCGCAGCAGAACCGAGCCAACGCCCAACCCACGCAGTGCGACATCAACACTGATGTTGATCGTTGCCTCGTTTCTGTCGCTGTGGAGGTCGAAACGTACCTGACCCAGCGGCAACCCGTGCGGATCAATGCCGATCAGCATCACGCAACTTGCATCCGCGAGCCGCGACAAGAGCCATTGGTGGTGCTGATCCGCGGCGATCTGTGCCCGGTTGAAGGCAAAGTGCCGGGTCTCAGGGTCGTTGGCCCATTCGAGCAACAACGACTCATCGAGTGCCCTGGCGCGGCGTAGAACTACCTCCGCTATTGCCCCACCCACCATATGGCGTGCGACTCGGGCAGCACCGTGTCCATCTGTCAGCTCATGGGCGCGATTGCCGAGTGTGACCACGCGCTCGGGCTCGCTGAGCAACTGTCGTAAAACCACCTGCCACAAGTGACTGGACATCGATGACGACCGCCCGACCAGTGCGATGAATCCTTCAGCGGCCAGTGCGCTGGCCAGACCGACCTGGTTATCGGCGACGGTCGCGACAATCGTGGGGACTCCAAGGCAGGCGCGCTCCCAGGTGGTAGCGCCGCCAGCGCCGATCGCCAGATCTGCGCTCGCCATGAGCTCGGCAAGGCTCGGCGTCGTTTCATGGACCGTGATTCCCGGTCGAGCACGCGCCGCCGACCGCACCTCGCTGAGTAAAGCCGGGTCGTTGCCCACGACCACATCAATCGCAGTAGGCAACAACTCCGGGCAGCTCATTGCCTGCAGCACCTTGAGCGTTGCCCGGGTTGGATCGTGCATACCGAAGTAAACCAAAATGCGTTCGACCGTCCCCGATCGGCGTTGCAACAACTGGCGCAGGTGCTTGTAGGAGGGCTGCAGCAGCGCGTACCTGGGCCCCAACAGGCGATCGCAATGCACTGGGACACGTCGGTTATATCGGCCCGCGGTCTCGGAACCGAAATAGTTCTGGTCGAGGAGCAGAGCAGCGTCGTGAGTGCGGTCAGCCAGGTCGTCGATGACCATTACGCTTCCCGACACGGCCTCCCGGACCAGCCGCTCCCATTCAGCATCTATTGCGTAGTGGTCAACAACCACCCAGTCGATGTGCTGCCCACGGAGCACCGCCACGGTATCCATCACGTCCTGCTCTTGTGCAACGCCGAGCCATGCGACATGATCCGCCCGCTTCGATACGGTGAGCCGGGCCGCTGGCAATCGATGCACGACGTAGCCGGAGTCGTCCAGCAGGGCCAATAGATGGCCCGGATGTTCACGACTTACAAAAGAAACTCTGGCACCGAGGCCGCGCAGCTCATGCGCAAGCGTCATGCAGCGAAGTAAATGGCCGCCGCCGATGTGAGCGCCGCTGTCGACGCGAATTGCTACGGAGGGAGAACTGCTTCTAGACAGGCGCCTGCCGGGCGTCGGCGCATCGCGGTTACCAAGGGCCATCGGGACGCTCATCCGCGCATTATTACCAACTTCCCGAGCGTCTGCATCGTGGCCGGACCGCATGTGTGGCGTGGCAGTCTGGCGCGCCGGCCTTTGAAGTCGACAGCTACCGCGCTAACATTTTTAACTTCTTTCGCGCTGACCTGTGCTCGGGCGGACTCTTTTTGATTACAATCTCCTATATTTCACAAATCGCTGGTTTTTGCAGAACAAAGCGCAATCGAAAAGAATCCATGTTTAGTCTTTATCCCTCATCGGAGCGAGGGGCCCTTGAATGCACTGCGCCATAGGTCAACCCACATTTCTGCCCTGGATCGGCTGGTTCGACCTCGTCGATCAGAGCGACGTGATGATCATCCTGGATGACGTGCAGTTCTCAAAGCAGACATGGCAGCAGCACAACCGCGTGCGGACGGCTCACGGACTGGAATTCCTGAGCGTACCCGTTAAGACCGCCGGCCGCCTGTACCAGCGAATCATTGACTGCAAGCTGGCTGATGATCGATTCGTCAAGAAAACCATCGGCACTTTGCAGGCAAACTATTCCAGGGCGCCATTCTTTGGCGAGACATTCGCCGAATTAGCCCGAATCCTGAAATTCGGCGCATCCACGGCGAGTTTGCTGGAGCTTAACTGTGAGCTCATCCTGTGGATGGCCGACAAGCTTGGAGTTACCACATCGATGATCAGGGCCAGTGCGCTGGCTGCGCCGGGGCGACGCGGCGAGCACGTGGCCGCAATCTGTGAGTGTGTGGGGGCCGACACCTACATTTCTCCGCCCGGAGCGGAGGCTTACCTGAACGAGGACCGTACCGCGTTCGATCGGCGCGGCATTGTGATTACCATTCATGTCTTCGAGCACCCGGAGTACTCGCAGTGCTTCGGTCCGTTCATGCCCTACGCGAGCGCCCTCGACTTGATCTTCAACACAGGTCCTGCCGCCGGCCAGATAATGAGAAGGGGACGCCGCGCTGCCAGACCGATCGTTGCGGTGAGTTCGCCGCCACAATCGAACACCGAAGATCCGCGCTGATGCTGCAGCGCTCGTGAGGAACGCGCAGCCTCCTGTTCAGCTGACAGCTCCAGGACTAACGCAGGCGCCAGCCGCGTATACCATCTGTGACCAAGTTCTGCTCAGAAACCCTGTGCAGCAGGCAAGCCGCGTGAGCGGATCCTGAGATGTGCGGATTTTGCGGTATATACGGACCAGCCGGGATCGATGATCGGCGCGCCATGGTCACGCGCATGGCGGACGCACTCGCGCACCGCGGCCCCGATGGGGAAGGCGTGCTGGTCGAGGAAGAAGTAGCGCTGGCGCATCGGCGGCTGAGCATCTTGGATCTCTCGCCCATGGGCGCTCAGCCAATGGTGCTCGGCGCAAGTGGCCCGAGAATCAGCTACAACGGCGAGATCTACAACTTTCTCGCGCTGCGCCGCGAGCTCGAGGCGCAAGGCCGCCAGTTCCGCAGCCGCTCCGACACCGAAGTGATCCTGCACACCTACGATAACTGGGGGCTCGACGGACTGAAGCGACTCGAGGGAATCTTCGCCTTTGCGCTTTGGGATCCGCGGCGGCGGCGGCTGGTACTGATGCGTGATCGCATGGGGGTCAAGCCGCTGTTCTACGCGCGCTCGGAGGATCGGCTGCTCTTCGGCTCGGAGATCAAGGCACTGTTCGCCGCCGGCGGAATCGATACGGACATCGATGAGCAGGCCTTCGCGGAATATCTCTGGTACGGGAATTCCTACGAGGACCGGACCATCTACCGCAAGGTGCGGGCGGTGCTGCCGGGTCACTGGCTGATCATTGAAGGCGGTGAGGTGCGCGACGAGCCGTGGTGGCGCGTGGAGGACTGGCTCAGTCGCGGGCCCGCGGCTAATGAGCCGCAGGAGTGCACGATGCAAGTGCGTGCGGCACTCGATGCCGCCGTGAGCCGGCAGCTAGTCGCGGATGTTCCGGTGGGAATCTTTCTGAGCGGCGGGGTGGACTCCTCGGCCATTGCCGCAGCCGCCATGGCCGTGCAATCCCAGCCAGTGGCGAGCTACTCGGTCGGTTTCGATTTTGACAGAGGCATCAATGAACTGCCGAAGGCGCGCGCCGTGGCAGCCCGGCTGGGTCTGGCACATCACGAGCTTCAGGTGCGCAGTGCCGACCTTGGTGGAGTGCTGCAAACGCTGGCAGCAGCACACGGTGAGCCGTTCGCCGACGCCGCCAATATCCCCTTGTACCTGCTGGCCCGCGAGCTGCGGGGAACCATCAAGGTAGTCCTGCAAGGCGATGGCGGCGATGAGATGTTCGCCGGGTACAGACGCTACGCTATTCTGTGCCATCTCAAGTGGTGGCGCAGCTGGCCGCGTATGCTCAGCGCGGCCTTGCGCGAGGGCGGTTCGCGCGGCCGGCGTGCCGCCCGCATGCTGGATGCTACGGGAAATGCCGACGCAGGCGAGCGCATGGCGTTGCTGCTCACGCTCGAAACCCTCGCCGACTCACCCATGGCAATGATGCATGCCGACGCCCGTGAGTCGCTGGCATCGCGCACTGATCCGTTTGCCGCCTACCGACGCTGCGCAGAGCGCTTCCACTCTGCGGATCCGGTGCAGCAGATGCTGCTCACCGACCTCTCGCTACAGCTGCCGTCACAGTTTCTCGCCAAGGTCGACCGCGCGACCATGGCTTGCGGGCTGGAGGCACGGGTACCTCTGCTGGATGAAGGCGTCGCGGAACTCGCGGTGCGCATACCCTCTGCCTGGAAGGTTCGGGGATCGCGGAACAAGATCGTGCTGCGCGATGCCGTGCGCTCGAGGTTGCCGTCTGCAACTGTGGATGGGCCGAAGACGGGTTTCGGTGTCCCGTACGAATACTGGTTGCGCACCAGCCTCTACGACAGCACTCGTGACGCCATACTTGCGCCGAGCTTCTGCCAGCGATTCGGATTCGACCGCGGCCGGGTGGAGCTCGCGCTGGCGGAACACCGTCAGGGACGCCGCGATCACGGTTTTCGCTTGTGGAAGCTCCTGCAACTGGCCCTGTGGGCGAGCCAAGCGCCGTGAGCACTGGGCGCAAGCCGCTGGTGCTGTTTGTCGGGGCCTTCCCGCCGCCGCAGCGGGCGGTTTTCGGTGGAATGGTGACCTCCTGTCAGGCCCTCATGGACTCGTCTTTTCCAAAACGCGTTGATCTCGCTTTGCTCGACAGCACACAGATCAGCAATCCCGCACCTCCCTTGCTGGTACGGGCGGTGCGAGCCGGCTGCCGCCTGCTGGTGTACGGGTGGAAATTCGAACGACGCCGGCCCGACGCCGTGCTGTTGTTCGTTGCGGTCGGCGGCAGCATCGTGGAGAAGGGCGCGATGGCGTGGTACGCGCGGCTGCGCGGAGTGCCGGCAATAATGTTTCCGCGCGGCGGGTCGATAGTCGATGACTGCCGGGTGTCGGCGTTCACCCGAGCCTGGGTGACCGGTTCGTTCCGCGGCGCACTTCAGATCGTCTGCCAGAGTGAATCGTGGCGGCGATTCGCGATCGAGGTGCTCGGCTTCGCGCCTGCCAACGTTGCGGTGGTCCGCAACTGGACGGCCACCCGTGCCTTGCTGGCGCTTGGCGCCGCCCGCGCCGCCGACGGCCATTCCCCGGTACGCCTGCTGTTCGTCGGCTGGCTGGAGCGCGATAAGGGCATCTTCGAGCTGCTCGAGGCGGCGCGGCTGCTGGTGAGCAGCGGGCGGAGCTTCGTGCTGGATGTCGCCGGCGACGGCAGCGTCGCAGCGGAGGCGCGCGCCACGATTGCGCGGCACGGACTGGGTGAAGTCGTGCGGCTGCGCGGCTGGCTGGGCGATGCCGAGCTCGAGGAGGCGCTGCGTGAGTCCGACGTACTGGTGCTAGCGTCATGGGCCGAAGGTCTCCCGAACGCGATGGTGGAGGGCATGGCGGCGCGGCTCGCGGTAGTGGTGACCCGTGTTGGGGCTATTCCTGAAGTGGTGACCCACCGTTGCAGTGCCATGCTGGTGGAGCCCCGCAACCCCGAGTCTCTCGCCGCAGCCCTCGCCGCGGTCCTCGACGACCCGCAGCTGCGCCAGGAGATCGCGGCGGAGGGCTTCCGGATCGCGGCACGCGATTTCGAAGTGGAGCATGCCGTCGATCGCCTCGTCGAACTGATCAGCAATGCTGTGGCGGCCGGGCGCGGTCGGCTCACCGGGCGCGCGCTATAGCGCACGCCATGGCGACGCAAGACGCGATGGATTCTGGCAAAAGGGCCGTGCAGGAATTCTGGGACAGGGCTGCCTGTGGGGAGGAGCTCTACCTCGCGAATCAGCAGCGCGAGGGTTACAGCGCGCAGGCACGCCGCCGCTACGAGCTCGAGCCACTAATCGCGGAGTTCGCCGAATTCGAGGCGGCTGCGGGCCAGCGGGTGCTCGAGATCGGCGTCGGTCTCGGGGCTGATCACCAGCGGTACGCGGAAGCGGGCGCGCGACTCTCGGGCATTGATCTCACCGAACGCGCCGTGGCGCACACGCGCCGCAGGCTCGGGCTGTTCGGCCTCGACTCGGCTCTCTCGGCCGGTGATGCAGAGCATCTCGGCTTTCCCGCCGATGAGTTCGATAGCGTCTACTCGTGGGGAGTGCTGCATCATTCGCCGGATACGGCGCGGGCCGTCGCGGAAGTGCACAGGGTGCTGCGCCCCGGTGGCGTGGCGCGGGTCATGATCTACCACAAGTGGAGCCTGGTCGGGTACATGCTCTGGGCGCGCTATGCGCTGCTGCGCCTGCGGCCCTGGATGTCGCTCCGGCAGGTGTACGCCCGGTATCTGGAGAGCCCCGGGACCAAGGCTTACTCGGTCGCCGAGGCGCGGCGCATGTTCGCGGCTTTCAGCTCGGTCGAGATCCGGACCTGTCTGACACATGCCGACCTGCTCGAATCCGCGGCCGGGCAGCGCCACCGCACGGCCATGCTGAGCGTTGCGCGGGCGATCTGGCCGCGGCGATTGCTGCGGCGGTGCGCCGCCTCGCACGGTCTGTTCATGCTGATTCGCGCGGTGAAATGATGCGCCCGGAGCAGCGCGCCTGATCCTCGAGCACCTGAGGCTGCTCGCCTGTCCCGGCTGCGGCAGCGCACTGCGCTGCGCGCGTGGCATACCGAGCGATGGCGTGTTGCTCGAAGGGGCACTCGTCTGCGCGGCCTGCGGCCGCGAGTTTCCCGTCATCAGCGGCATTCCACGGTTTGTGCCCCGGGAGAACTACGCATCGGGCTTCGGGCTCGAGTGGACCCGGCACGCGCGTACGCAATACGACAGCTACAGCGGGCTCAAGGTCTCTGAGCAGAGATTCTTCTCCCAGACCGGCTGGCCGCGCGATCTGCGGGGTGAGATCGTCCTGGAGGTCGGCAGCGGCTCGGGGCGTTTTACCGAGCAGGCGGCCAACACCGGTGCCACCGTGGTCTCGCTCGACTACAGTTATGCGGTGGAGGCGAATCACGCTTCCAACGGCGGGCGGTCCAACGTGCTCATCGTGCAGGCAGACGTGTTCGCCATGCCGTTTCGCGCCGGGGCATTCAACCGCGTGTTCTGCTTCGGGATGCTGCAGCACACGCCCGATCCCGCCCGGGCCTTCGCGGCGCTGCCCCGGGTACTGCGCCCGGGCGGCGCACTGTGTGTCGACATCTACAAGGCAACGCTCATCCGTGCCCTGCTGCACACCAAATACTACGTGCGGCCCTTCACCCGCAAAATGAATCCCGAGCGGCTCTATCGTGGGGTCCGCGCCTGGGTGGACTTCATGTGGCCGCTGGCCTCGCTCATCCGGGGTGTGCCCAGGGGCTACGCGGTCAACTGGCGCCTGCTGGTCGCCGACTACAGCTTCCTCGGACTCAAGGGCGACATGCTGAAGGAATGGTCGTATCTCGATACTTTCGACATGCTCGCGCCGCGCTACGATCGCCCGGCGCGAATCGGCACGATCAGGAGTTGGGCGCGGCAGGCGGGCCTGCAGGCGGTGACGGCCGAGTACACGGCGCATGGTGTGGTGCTGCGGGCGACTGCACCGTCGCCGGCTGAGGTCGCGGCCGAAGGCCGTTGAGCAGCGTATGTGCGGCATCGCCGGATTCCAGGGGGCGTTCACACTGGAGCTACTGCAGGCCATGACGTGGGCGCTCGCCCATCGCGGGCCGGACGGCTCCGGAACTCTGATCATCGAAACCGCCGGTCAGCCGCCTTCGGGCCTTGGGCATCGGCGGCTCGCGATCATCGATCTGTCTGCGGCCGGCCTGCAGCCGATGACCGTGGAGGCGGACGCCGGCGGCGGCATGCAGTCGGGGCTGACGCTCACCTTCAATGGCGAGATCTACAACTACCGCGAGCTGCGCGCTGAGCTGGTCAAGGCAGGACATCGCTTTCGCACCGCCACGGACTCCGAGGTGCTGCTGCATCTGTACGAGCGTGACGGCCTGGAGATGCTGACGCGGCTCAATGGGATATTCGCCTTCGCGATCCACGATGCGCGCGCCGCCGGGCGGCCCGCCGGCGTGCCCCGCGGCAGTCTGTTCATTGCTCGTGATCAGCTAGGCGTTAAGCCGCTTTACTACGCGCAGGACGCGCAGGGATTTCTGTTCGCGTCGGAAATAAAAGCGCTGGTGCGGTATCAGGGTCTCTCGCGCGAGATCGATCCCGAGGCGTTGCATCAGACGCTGGCCTATCTGTGGACTCCGGCACCGCGCACCATGCTGGCAGCAGTACGCAAGCTTGAACCCGGAGCAGCTCTGCTCGTGCACTCCGGCAGAGCGCAACGCCACTGGCGGTATTACACCGTGCCGTATTGCGGCGATACCAGCGGCAGCGCTGAGCCGGAACTCGCGCGCGAGCTCGCGGAACGCCTCGGCACGGCGGTCCGCCGGCAGCTGGTCGCGGATGTGCCGGTGGGCGCATTCCTCTCCGGCGGTCTCGACTCCAGCGCCATCGTCGCGATGATGCGGCGCGCTGTGCCCGATCGGCCGATCAACTGCTTCACCGTCGCCTTTCGCTCTGCCGCGGGAGGGGAGGCTGGCGACAGCGACAACATGGGTGCCGACCTGCCCTATGCCCGACGCGTCGCCGCCCACCTGGGTGTCGCCCTGGAGGAGGTAGTGATCGAGCCGGAGGCCATCAGGCGGCTCCCGGAAATGGTGGAACTGCTGGACGAGCCACAGGCAGATCCGGCGCCGATCAATGCGCTGATGATCGCCGAGCGTGCTCGCGCCATGGGCATTCCAGTGTTGCTGTCGGGCGCTGGAGGTGACGACCTGTTTGGCGGCTATCGGCGACACCGGGCGCTATCACTGGAGAGGCACTGGGCGTGGCTGCCGCAGGGCATGCGCGCGGCGGTGCAAAAAGTCGCGAGCGCCGCCGCCAGCGGACAGGCGCGTGGTCAGTCCCACGCAACCCTGCGCCGGGCAACCAAGGCGCTGGCGTATGCCGGCGAGGAGCCGGACCGCCGGCTGGTATCGTATTTCTGGTGGAGCACCGAGGCGGTGCGGCGCGTGTTGTACTCGCGTGACTTTGCGCAACGCGTGCAGTCGGTGGACACCGCGGCGCCGCTGCTCGAGAGCCTGCGGCAGATCCCGGCCGAGAAGGATCCGCTGCAGCGCATGCTGTTTCTTGAGACGCGGCATTTTCTCGCCGATCACAACCTGAACTACACCGACCGCGCCGGAATGGCAGTCGGAGTCGAGATCCGTGTTCCCCTGCTCGATACGCAGATGGTGGAATTCGCCACACGAGTGCCGGCGCACATGAAGCAGCGGGGCAGGGTGGGCAAGGCGATTTTCAAACGCGCGATGGAGCCCTATCTGCCGCGCGAGGTGATCTATCGCCCGAAGATGGGCTTCGGTGCGCCGCTGCGCCGCTGGCTGCGCAGAGAGCTGCGTCCGCTCGTCGATGACACGCTGGCGGCGGCAGCGCTGCGGCGGCGCGGTTTTTTCGATCCCGCGGCAGTACAGCGTCTCGTCGAGGCCGACCGAGCGGGTACCATAGACGGAAGTTATACGATCTTCGCCCTGATGTGCTTCGAGCTCTGGTGCCGCAGGTTCGTGGATCGCTCATCGTAGGGGTGTTATGCGGCAGGTCGTGCAGGAATTGGGCAGCGGAAAAACGGTGCTCGCCGAGGTACCGGAGCCGGCCACGCCCGCCGGGAGCCTGCGGATCCTGACGCGGCGTTCCCTCATCTCGGCCGGTACCGAGCGGATGCTGATCGAATTCGCTCGGGCCGGCTGGGTCGAACGGGCTCGTCAGCATCCCGAGCGCGTGCGGCAGGTACTGGACAAGGTGCGTACCGATGGAGTGGCCGCAGCGGTCGAGGCCGTGCGCAGCAAGCTCGATCAGACACTGCCACTGGGCTACTGCAACGTCGGTCAGGTCGACCGCCCGGAGGACGCGGCGGGCTTCGTTGCCGGCGAGCGCGTGGTGTCCAATGGACCGCATGCGGAAGTGGTTGCGGTACCCGCCAACCTCTGCGCACGCATTCCCGCGGCCGTGACGGACGACGAGGCCGCTTTCGCAGTGATCGGAGCCATCGGCCTGCAAGGGGTGCGACTTGCTGCCCCGAGTCTCGGTGAATCGTTCGTGGTAAGCGGGCTTGGCCTGATCGGGCTCATCACGGTGCAACTGCTGCGAGCGAACGGCTGCCACGTCCTGGGGATCGACCCTGACCCCTCGAGGACCGCGCTGGCGCGCGGCTTTGGTGCGGCGACCGTCGATCTCGGCGGCCGTGAGGACCCGCTGGCGGTGGCCGCTGGCTTCACCAACGGGCGCGGCGTGGACGGGGTGCTGATCACGGCGGCGACCCAAAGTGACGAGCCCGTGTCACATGCGGCACGCATGTGCCGCAAACGCGGCCGGATAGTGCTGGTGGGCGTGGCCGGTCTGCGGCTCAACCGTGCCGACTTCTACGAAAAAGAGCTGACTTTCCAGGTTTCCTGCTCCTATGGACCCGGTCGCTACGATCCCGAGTACGAGCAGGCTGGCCGCGACTATCCGTTCGGGTTTGTTCGTTGGACGGCGCAGCGCAACTTTGCAGCCATTCTTGAGTTGCTGGCTCAGCGTCGCCTCGATGTGCGGCCCCTCATCACTCACCACTTCGCTCTGGCGGAGGCGCCGCAAGCCTACGATCTGCTCGCGCAAAAGGCTGAGCCCTCCCTCGGCGTGCTGCTGGAATACCCCGACCGTTCAGTTGGCACACCGGCGGCTCGTACGCTGCGGCTCGCGCCGGCGACCGTAGCCGCTGCGCAAGAGCCCGCTGTGGCGGTGCTGGGCGCCGGCAACTACGCAGGACGTGTACTGATCCCAGCGCTGGCGCGCAGCGGTGCACAGCTTCTCGGCATCGCGAGCCAGGGAGGCGTTACGGCGGCGCGGCTCGGCCGCAAGTACGGATTCTCCACCGTGACGACCGATCCCGCGGCGCTGCTGGGCGATTCGCGGGTCAATGCCGTCGTGATCGCTACCCGGCACGACACGCACGCGGCGTTCGTGCAGCAGGCGCTCGCAGCGGGCAAACACGTGTTTGTCGAGAAGCCTCTGGCGATCACGGCAGGCGAGATCGAGGCGATCGAGTCGATGCTGGCACGGTCACCTGCAGCGCGCGGCCCGCTGCTCATGGTGGGGTTCAACCGCCGCTTCGCCCCGCTCAGTGTGCGCATGAAGACTCTCCTGCAGCAGGAGCGCGCACCTAAGTCCTTCATCGTCACAGTGAACGCCGGCGCGGTTCCTGCGGGTCACTGGACTCAGGCTGCCGAGGTCGGTGGTGGGAGAATCATCGGTGAGTGCTGTCATTTCATCGATCTGCTGCGGTTCCTCGCCGGCACACCCATCGTTCACTGGAATCTGGCGATGGCGGCCTCGACAGGCGGTGAACCTGACACCGCGGCAACGATCTCGCTGACCTTTGCGGATGGGTCTGTAGGCACGGTGCACTACTTCCCTAATGGTCATGCCTCCTTTCCGAAAGAGCGCATCGAGGTGTTCTGCGCCGGGCGCATCCTGCAGCTGGACAACTTCCGCACCCTGCGCGGTTTCGGCTGGGGTGCGCTCGGGGCGCCGCGCACGTGGCGCCAGGACAAGGGTCAGATTGCCTGCGTGGCTGCATTCATCGACGCAATCCGCGCCGGGGGCGCCTCGCCCATCCCGCTCGAAGAAATCCTGGAGGTGAGCCGCGTCACCGTTGCGGTGGGCGCGGCAGCGCGGCGTCCGGGGGCGGACGCCATATGTCATCGCTGAAGCTCGCCGCAGCCACCTGGCTCCTGCCGCTACCCGTCGGCCTGGTGCTGATTTGCCTCGGGCTGCTGTTGCGCATTGGCGCTCGTCGCCGCGCTGCTCATCTCCTGATCGCCCTCGGTGTTACGGTCGCGGTACTCGCGACTCTTGGCCCCATAGGCAACCTGCTGCTGCTCCCCCTGGAGACGCGCTACCCCGCGGTTCTCGATGCCGCTGCACTGCAGCCGCAGCCGCAGTATGTCGCCGTGCTCGGCAGTGGTTACTACCCGCGAGTCGGACTGCCGGTGACCGCGGCGCTGGATGCGGCGGGGGTGGTACGTCTGGCCGAAGGCGTGCGGCTGCTAAGACAGCTCCCTGGCGCCCAACTCATCGTCTCCGGCGGTCCGCAGGGCCATGAACCTCCGGTGGCGCGCGGCTACGCGCTCGCGGCCAGCGCGCTCGGTGTGGCCGCCGGTTCCGTGATCCTTCTCGATACTCCCCGCGACACCGCCGCCGAGATTCGCGCCCTGCACGCGCGGGTCGGCGCTGCGGCGGTGCTGTTGGTGACCTCAGCGGCACACATGTCGCGGGCGATGGCGTTCTCGCACCGCGAAGGACTGCATGTCACCGCGGCACCCACCGGGAATCTGACGACCCGCAGTTACTGGTCCCTCCTGCCTTCAGGTTCCGCACTGCGCAACAGCGAAATTGCTCTGCACGAGTACGAGGGTTTGCTGGCGCTCGAGATGGGGATCGATTGATGGCGGCGACGGGTATGCACCGGCGGGTCGAGCCGCGTGTGGATACCTTGCTGCGTTACCTGCGCACGCTGCAGTATCTGCGGCCAACGCAGATCGTCAGTCGCGCCTGGCGCGGGCTGCATCACCCAAGGCCGGACCTGCGTGCCGCGCCTGCGAGGCGGCCGGTCAGCCAGGTGTTCCAGGCGCCGGTGGAAGGCACCCCGGCACTCGTCGCGGCCGAACAGTTCCGCTTCCTTAACGTCGAGGGCCTGTGTGCGGCGGCGAGCGACTGGCATCCCCCGGGAGCCGACAAACTCTGGACCTACAATCTGCATTATTTCGATGACCTGAGCGCGCGCGACGCGGACACACGCCGCACCTGGCACCGGCGTTTGCTCGAGCGCTGGGTCGCCGAGAATCCCCCGGCAGCAGGCGTCGCATGGGAGCCCTTTCCCGTTTCGCGCCGCATCGTGAACTGGGTGAAATGGAGTCTGCGTGGCGCAGAGCTACCCGCCGTATGCCAGACCAGCCTGGCGGTGCAGGCCCGCTGGCTCCGCAGTCGGTTGGAATACCACCTGTTGGGCAATCACCTGCTCGCCAACGCAAAGGCGCTCGTGCACGCGGGGCTGTATTTCAGCGGGCCGGAGGCTGAACGGTGGTATACGCACGGGATGTCCATCATCGAGCGTGAACTGCATGAGCAGATACTCGCCGATGGTGGTCATTTCGAACTGAGCCCGATGTACCACGCGCTGGTGCTCGAGGACCTGCTCGACCTGGTCAATCTGCTTCGTACCTACGCCCGCACGCCACCGGCCGATTGGTTCCGGGTGATCGCCGGAATGCGCCGCTGGCTCAAGGTGATGACGCACCCGGACGGGGAGATTGCTTTCTTCAACGACGCCGCTTTCGGTGTCGCCCCAACGTCCGCTGCGCTCGAGGGGTACGCCGGGCGTCTCGATCTCGATCCGGTGCCGGATCCGGGCACGACTTTGGTGGCGCTTGAGCCGAGCGGCTACGTTCGGGCGGTCCTGGGTCCGGCCTGCCTGCTGTGCGATTGCGCTGCGGTCGGCCCTGACCATCAGCCGGCTCATGCGCACGCTGACACCCTCAGTTTCGAGCTGAGCCTCGCGGGGCGACGCCTGTTCGTCAACTCCGGCACCTCGCGCTATGAGTGGGACCCTGAGCGACAGCGACAACGTGGCACAGCAGCGCACAACACCGTCGGCGTGGATGGCCAGGACTCGAGCGAAGTTTGGGCGGCGTTTCGTGTGGCGCGGCGTGCACGCGCATACCTGCAAGCCGCGCGCGCGACGCCGCACGAGGTGCTGATCGCCGGCAGCCATGATGGCTACCGGCGATTGCCGGGACGAATCCGACACAGCCGGCTATGGCGGCTGGACGAGGGCTCACTGCGTATCGAAGATCGGATCAGCGGCGCATTTCGATCCGCGACGGCGCGCTTTCACCTCCATCCCGACGTCGCGGTACGCCTCGTGAACGGCCGCGAAGTCGAATTGACCCGGACCGATGGCGCGCTCGTGCGCATGATTTTCGAGGGTGCGTCTACCGTGGACGTCAGCCCCTCCCACTGGTACCCGGAGTTCGGCCTGGCAATAGCGAATCACTGTGTCGTGGCTCATTTCGCGGGAAGTACACTTGCCACGCGCGTGGTTTGGGCGTGAAGGGCTTGCGACTTCTGGTACTGAGTTTCTACTACAGTCCCGACCTGAGTGCCGGCTCGTTCCGCACGGCCGCGCTAATCAAAGCGCTGCGCGAGCGCGCCCCCCCTGGTACCGGCATCGACCTGGTGACGACGCTTCCGAACCGCTACGGCAGTTTCGCCCCGCAGGCGGCGCAGAGCGAGTCCGGCGCTGGGTTGGAGATACGGCGCATCCCCCTGCCAGCGCACAAGAGCGACATGTTCGGGCAGTCGCACGCCTTCGCCACATTCGCCCGCGGCGCCATTGCCGCCGTGGCCGGCCGCTCTTACGATTTGGTGTTTGCGACATCGTCGCGACTGATGACCGCGGCGCTGGGAGCATGGATCGCAGGCCGTACGGGTGCGCGGCTGTATCTTGATATCCGCGACATATTCGTGGACACGATCTCGCAGGTACTGCCTGCGCCAGCCGCGAGCATCGCGCGCATGGTGCTATCACCGCTCGAGTCGTGGACCATCAGGCGCGCAGATCGTGTCAATCTCGTGTCGCCGGGCTTCGAGCCATACTTCCGCCGTCGTTACGGCGATCGCTCCTTTGCGGCGTTCACCAACGGCATCGACGAGGAGTTTCTGAACGCCGCCGCTTCACGGCCGGAGCGCGCATGGCGTGGGGGAAGCGTGACGGTGGTGTACGCGGGCAACATCGGCGACGGTCAGGGGCTGCACCGGATACTGCCGCAGCTCGCGCCAGCGCTGCGCGGCCGCGCGCGCTTTGTGGTGATCGGGGATGGCGGCCGGCGCGAAGCGTTGGCAGAGGCACTCGCACGCGCCGGCGCGGACAACGTGGAGTTGCGCCGTCCTCTGCCGCGGGATGAACTCATACGTGTGTATCACGACGCGGACGTGCTGCTGCTGCATCTGGGCCCGCAGGCGGCGTTCGAAAAGGTGCTGCCTTCCAAGCTCTTCGAATATGCCGCCCTGGGCAAGCCGGTACTGGCCGGCGTCGCGGGTTACCCGGCGCGCTTCATCCGCGAGCAGATCGACAATGCGGCCGTGTTTCCTCCGTGTGACGCGGCGGCGGCCGTGCAGGCCTTCGAATCGCTGCGGCTGGCAGACTGCCCGCGCCCCGCATTCGTGGCGAAGTACGGGCGCGCGCAGATCGCGGCAGCCATGGCGGACGACGTGCTCGCTGTGGCGCGCTGCAGTTCGTGACGCAGCGGGCATGACACGCGTGCTGGTCACCGGGGCCACCGGCTTTGTCGGGCAAGTGCTGTGCGAGGAGCTGACGCGAGCAGGTTTCAGCGTGCGCGCGGCACTGCGCGCGGACCGCGCTGTCCCCGCCTGTATTGCAGAAAAAACAGTCACCGGTGACATTAGCGGTGCGACCAAATGGGGCGTGGCACTCGAAGATGTGGATCTGGTGGTGCATGCGGCAGCCCACACGCACGTGCTGCACCACGGTCCCGCTGACGTCGGGCGCTTCATGGAAACGAACGCCGATGGCACGCAGACCCTGGCGGCGGAGTGTGCGCGGCGGGGGATCCAGCGGTTCATTTATCTCAGCACCGTGAAGGTCAACGGCGAGGGCGGCGCGCAACGCGCCTACAGCGCAGGCGATGAGCCGCAGCCGCGAGACGCTTACGGTGCGTCCAAATGGCTCGCCGAGCAACGGTTGTGGGCCGTCGCGGCGAACTCGCCCATGCAGGCCGTGGTGGTCCGTGCACCCCTGGTGTATGGGTCGGGTGTGCGCGCCAACTTCCTGCGGCTACTGCGTTGGGTCGATCATGAGCGACTGCTGCCGCTCGCCGCCGTCGAGAACCGGCGCAGCCTGGTTAGCGTCTGGGCGCTCTGCGATCTGGTGGTGCGTGTGCTCGAGCACCCCGCGGCCGTTGGGCGCACGTGGATGGTCTCCGACGGGGAGGACATTTCCACCCCGCAGCTCGTGTGTCGCATCGCGCACCTCATGGGCCGTCGCGCCCGGCTGGTGCCCGTACCAGTCCCGCTGTTGCGTCTGGCTGGTGGATTGCTGGGCCAGAAGGCGCAGATACGCAGGCTCTGCGGGTCCCTTACCGTGGATATCGCGCAGACTCGAGAGCGACTGGGTTGGTCGCCACCCCTGTCGATGGACGAGGCGCTGGCGCGCACCGTCAGTTGGTATCAGTCTCAGGCACGCCCATCGTGAGTACGTCCCTGCACGTCCCGGCACTGATCGCCATCTCGGCGTTCGCCTGCTCGGCATTGCTGACCCAGCTGATCCGCAAAGTTGCGCTGGGAAGTGGGGTGCTGGATATTCCGAACGCGCGCAGCTCGCACGGCGTGCCTACGCCACGAGGAGGGGGGGCGGCGATCGTGCTGGTGACGACCGCGGGCCTGGTGCTACTCGCGCTGCATGGGCTGGTCGGGCTGGACCTGCTGTGCGCCCTGGCCGGAGGCGGAGTTGCCGTGGCTGTCGCGGGCCTTGTCGACGACCGACGCTCATTGTCCGCAGCGACCAGACTGACCGTCCACTTCGCCGCCGCGCTCTGGACGCTTGCCTGGCTCGGGGGGTTACCGGCGCTGCGCGTCGGGGGCCACGTGGGCTCGCTTGGGTGGCTGGGCTACCTGCTTGGAGCATGCGGGATAGTGTGGGCCGTCAACCTGTTCAACTTCATGGACGGCATCGACGGGATTGCCGCTTCGGAGGCAGTCTTCATCGCTCTCGTCGGCGCGGTGTTGACGGTGCCGATGGGGGTCGGCACGGGTGTCGGGCTCGCGGCGCTGGTGTTTGCGGCCGCCTGCGGCGGCTTCCTGCTGTGGAACTGGCCACCGGCGAGGATTTTTCTGGGCGATGTTGGATCCGGTTACCTGGGCTACATGATTGTCGCGCTGGCTGTGAGCGCCACCCGGAATGACCCGGTGGCCCTGTGGGTGTGGCTGATCCTCGGTGGCGCATTCTTCGTCGACGCCACGGTGACGCTGGTGCGCAGGATCCTGAGGAATGAACGCGTTCATGAGGCGCATCGCAGCCATACCTACCAATGGCTCGCGCGCCGCTGGAGAAGCCATCGCAAGGTGACGTTGGCCGTCGTTGCTGTGAATCTTCTCTGGTTGTTGCCCTGCGCAGTGTTGGCGGCCAGGGTTCCCAGCTACGCGGGCGCGGCGGTGATCCTGGCGCTTGCTCCGCTCGCAGTACTGGCGGCTGCCATCGGCTCCGGTCGCAAGGAACACGGCGCTGCGGAATGATGAAAACTGGCATGAGCGCTGTGGGGCGGTGCTGAGCGGCAGCGCGTCAACCGGCGCCGGCATCCGGCGTTGTGATGCAGGTCGCGACTCGCGGTAGTGGTAAGCCAGTGTAACTCTTGTCGATTGCCCAGGATGATTACTCTACAATGTCGTAGCGTTCGTGATCGACTCGTTGACGGCGCTCTTACGGACGAATGACGGCCAAGGTTCATCGGTGGAGGTGGCATGAGGAATAAACACGCAGCCGGAAGATCGGCATCCTTGGGTGCCTCGGCTGCCGACAGTATTCTTGCCCTTCCCCGCGAAACCAAGCGTCTGATTATGGCGACGGCAGATGCGATCGCCATCCCCACGGCTTTGTGGGCAGCGCTTGCGCTGAAGTTCGATCGCCTCGATCCCTCGCTCGACCGCACCCTCGCGTATTTTCTGGTCGCCGCCGTGTCGGCGCTGTTCTTTTTCTCTGTCTTTGGCCTGTATCGCGCCGTGATCCGCTTCATGGGGCCCAAGGCCATGGTCACGGTCATTGCCGGCCTGAGCCTGTCGGTTCTGGTGCTGGCAGTGTTTGATCGTTTTTTTGCCAGCCACCAGATCCCACTGTCTGCATTTGGCATCTACTGGGCGCTCGCGCTGCTTTACGTCGGGGGCAGCCGCTTTGTGGCGCGGTATCTGTTCCTGCGGCGGTCCGGGGCGAAGGGCACGGCCGCGCGGGTCGCGATATACGGAGCGGGCCATGCTGGAGCGCGCGTGTGCTCGGTCCTGCTTGGCGGCCCGGACTTCCAGCCGGTGGCGTTCATCGACGACAAGAAATCGCTGCAGGGCAGCAACATCAATGGTATCCGCGTGTACGGCTCCGAGTCCCTGCAGGAGCTGGTACGGACACGCAAGGTCGATCGTGTCCTGCTGGCAATGCCGTCTGCGTCCCGCCGACGGCGTCGCGAGATCCTGACGCAGCTGGAACCCCTGGGCGTGCATGTGCAGTCGCTCCCCAACCTCTCCGACCTCATCTCCGGCAAGGCGCAGATCAGCGAGCTGTGCGATGTGGAGGTGAGCGATCTTCTGGGCCGGGACCCGGTGCCGCCGCAGCCGAAGCTGTTCGGATCGTGCATTCGCGGTAAGTGCGTGCTGGTGACGGGGGCGGGTGGCTCAATAGGCGCGGAGTTATGCCGGCAGATCATTCGCCTGGGTCCGAGCCGCCTGGTGTTGTTTGAGATGTCAGAACTGGCCCTTTACAACATCGAGCGCGAGCTGGAAGAGGTTGCGGCGCACGACCGGCTGTCAGTCGAGATCGTGCCGCTGCTCGGTAATGCGCATCATCGTCACCGCGTGCGCGAAGTGCTGTCCGCCTTCGCTGTGCAGACCGTGTATCACGCCGCCGCTTACAAGCATGTGCCGATCGTCGAGTACAACGTGGTGGAGGGCATCCACAACAACGTGATCAGCACCTGGTACACGGCGGAAGCAGCGCTCGAGACCGGAGTCGAGACGTTCGTGCTGGTGTCGACCGACAAGGCCGTCAATCCCGCCAACGTCATGGGGGCGACCAAGCGCCTCGCGGAACTGGTGCTGCAGGC
>Ga0182015_10000579_pt1 | contig 52470 bp, 48 predicted proteins | sample 712P3MmetaG_FD_120478 | JGI IMG/M metagenome (GOLD analysis project Ga0182015, IMG submission 120478) | Permafrost microbial communities from Stordalen Mire, Sweden - 712P3M metaG | ecosystem: Environmental > Terrestrial > Soil > Wetlands > Permafrost | place: Sweden: Stordalen | collected...
GCCCAGTCACCTCGTCGCGTCTCAGCTCACCGTCAAAAGCCGACAGCAGCCCGTCGCCGCCGTCAGCGAGAGGTACCTCAAAGGCTGTCCAGCCAACGTTCCGTGCCCCTCGCGCAGCCGCGGCGGCGGCTTGCGAGGCTTCCGCCGTGCCGCGGAATTTGTCGGGTGCAGCAACCAGATGACCCACGTTTGGCTCTGTTCTCTCCCTTTCAGGAACCGGCGTGGCCCTGGAGTTCGATCGCGACCTCGTCCAAGAACCGGTCCATGTTGTCCCGCTTCTCGTTCGCGTCACCACCAAGAGTGTGGTCCGCGACTATGAACTCGTCGAGGCCGATCTCGGCATATCGCCCCATCACCTCGGCGACCTGGGCGGCCGTGCCGACTATGCGCGGCGGCCCGGCCTGCTGTGAGCCGGAGCGCTCGAGTTGCTCATTGTCCTTGCTCATGAAGACGAGCGCCTGGGCCGAGCGCCTCACTTGGGCCGGGTCACGCCCGATATCGCGGCAGTGACGTTTAAGGACCTCGGTCTTGCGGGCGATCTCTTCAGGAAGGCCCCAGCAGTTCCACTCGTCTGCGTATCGGGCAGCGATCCTCATAGTCACTTTCTCGCCGCGGCCGCCTATGAGAAGTGGCAGCGGTCGTTGTATGGGCTTCGGTTCACAAGGCGCGTCCACGAGCCGGTAAAAGCGCCCCTCGAAGTTGCTACGTTCCTCACTGTGCAGGAGCCGGACCACCTGGCAGGCCTCTTCGAGGCGCGCCAGGCGCTCGGGGACCCCGGGAAGCTCGATGCCGTAAGCCTCGTGCTCGTTCTCCTGCCACCCGGCCCCTAGCCCAAGCACCAGCCGGCCTTCGCAGAGGTGATCGACAGTTGCGGCCATCTTCGCGAGCACGGCCGGATGCCGGTAGGTGTTGCCCGTGACGAGAACGCCGACGCGGACCCGGTCGACGCAAGCCGCCACCGCCGCGATGGTCGTCCACGCCTCAAGGCGCGGCGAATCGCTACGTTCGCCGTTCGGCATGAAGTGGTCGGACACCCAGACCCCGTCCCAGCCGGTGCGTTCCGCGTGCTCGGCCGACCCGAGGAGATCGTCCCAGCTTTGTTGCGTCGCGAGCCAGATGCTGAACCGCATACGTGAGACCTCCGAAGGTGAGCTTAGGACGGTGTCTGGACCTGCGCCCGACACCGCGGCACAGCCTGCGAACCATGCTCGAGGAAACAAAGGCGCCCGGTGCCGCTTTTAGGGGACCCGGGCGCGCAGTTGCCTTTAATGTCAGTCGCGGCGCAACAAGAACCGCTGAGGCGTCTCGAGATCGAGCCGGTCGCCTAGAGCCCTAGCTCGGCGCTGCAGGCGGGCCACTGGCCCCAGCCGGAATTGGCTTGCAGCCTCTCCGCGGCTTGGTCCTGCGCGGCAGGCGCAGCCTCGTTGGGCAGTCCCGTGTAGCCGAGGCCCCACCAGGTCGACAGAGCGAACTGGTAGGCACCGTAGTAGCCGTTCCCGGTGTCCTCGCTGTAGTTGTCACCGGACTCACACAAGCGCAGGGAAAGCCAGGCTCCGCCGAGAACGCTGCTGGGAGGCGCAGCAGGAGCCCGAGGGGTGCTGAGTCGGGCCGGCTTGCTGGTTCGAGCTGCCTTGGCCGCGTTGGCTGCCTCAGCGGCCCGAGCAGCCTTGGCTGCTGTCTGTGCTGCCTGAGCCGCTTGTGCTGCCTGAGCCGCTTGTGCTTGTTGTGCTTGAAGTTGTTGCTGTTGCTGTTGTTGTGCCTGCAGCGCCACCGCACCGGCAAGGGCAGCGGCATGAGCTGTTGCCGCGCGCACGATAGATGCGTGCCAGGCCGAAGGAAGCTGGACTCTTGGCGGCCGTGCGACATCGTGAATGGCTGTCGAATCGGCGGCACGGGCCTGCCACGACGGGGAGTTTCTCTCGCTTGTGACCTGGTCAGCGAGGGCCGCAGCCGCGGCAGCGCGCTCGCGCACAACCGTTGCCAGCCACCTTATGTCCCTGGCGGGCATAGCCGATGCACCACTTACCCCTTTGTCCAGGTGGGTAGTGGCTCGTACAGGTACTGAGTTAATTCCGCTGGCGCCAGCAGCGCCAACGAAAATAGCTACTGCAGAAAAAGTGAACGCGATGAGCGCGATCAGGGGGTGCTTGCGCATCTGGCTCCTCCTTGGAGTGTCGGAAACCCCGGTGGGTTCCAGGTGGGATGCGTTGATGCGGGCAGGCCGTCCATTGCATGCGACTCGCGAAGCGGTGCCGGAAGGGCTGGCCGGATCTGGACGTTGGGACATCCATACGAGGTGCAGACGGGTCTCGCCCTGTCTTCTCTGTGGTCGCGACTCCTTTTCGCTCCATCATCGAGCGCAGGTCGGGACGAGGGGCGCCGTAAGTTGCACGGCTCGGCTCGCAGGCGCCGAGGCACCGAGTAGTGCCAGCGGGGTGGCACAGGCCTGCCCCCACCCGGAACTACAGAACCGGGCGCGTTGGCACCTCTCGTCGTTGACAGTTGGTGTGTCCGAAACCATATCGGGAGAACTCGTCTCCGCGCAAGCGGAAAGTGTCATCGAGATGGCGTCTATCGTCAATTGAGATGTCGTGAAGGCCTCCCCGCAGACCCCCTTGCGGGCCCGCTCGGAGCTCTCAAAGACGTTGCGCCAGCCCGCCGGAAGCTTTTGGCGGTGAGACAGCGGCGAGATAAGCCTTTGAAAGTAGGCCCTGTACAGGTAGTGACGTTTATATGCCAATAAGTCCGGAGAGCGAGCCGAGGGCGTTGGTCACGAAGTCGGCGACGTCGCGGCGCTGGTCCTCGGTCACAGTGACGAGCGGCGTGACGACCGCCCAGCCACGCTCGGTGAGGGCGTCATCGGACTCCTCGGGGCTCGATTGGCCGGTTAGGGCCAGCTCGGCGCCGGGATCGGGCTGAGGTGCGGGTGGGTGATCTTTGACGCTCCCGAGGAAGTTCAGGCCGCTCTTCGCGAGATGCGCCCGGCGAATGCCGCGGATCTCGGCGAGCGGCAGGTTTGGCACGTTCAAGTTGAGCGCCGTGCGGTCTGGCGCCTTCTCGAGCTCGCAGGCAAGCGCCACGGCGAGTTTGGCGGCGCTCTCGAAGTGCATGTGGGACCCGTCCGCGGACTCGTAGGTCGTCGGCACGGCCCCGGCCTGGATGCTCGTGGCGAGGCCCTTCAGGCCGAACTCGACCGCGGTGAGGGCCGCGCCCACAGTGCCCGAGTGCAGCACCGCGCGACCGACGTTACGACCCGGGTTGATGCCCGACACGACGAGGTCGGGCAAGGGCCCGAACTCGCCCAGGCAGGCCGTGATCACTATCAGTGCCGGGAGCGCGTCCGCGGCGATGACCTCTATGGCCTCCAGCCCGGCGGGCGTGACCGTCTCCGCCCGGATGCCGCGGCGCCTCAAGTGCACCGGGCCGATCCCGGCCCCCGCGCCGCTGGCTTCGATGAGGGGGGCGACCACGATCACGTCATGGCCGGCGTCTACCAAGGCTCGTGCCAACGCCGCGAGCCCAGGTGCGTCGAACCCGTCGTCGTTCGTCACGAGAACCCTCATGGCCGCTCGCTCCTTTGAGAATGCTCGTTGGCCAAGACCGGGGCGTTCCCCATCGCTCGGCGCGGTGCAAGAGGAGACCCGGAGGTACCATACCGCCGTGCTCCCGCCATCAGGCGAGCAGATCGTGCTGGCACACGACGAGCTGACTGCCGTAATAACCGAGGTTGGCGCGACGCTCCGCTCGTTTCGGCACGGCTCAGAACCCGTCATTTGGGAGTGCCCGGTGAGCGAGATCGACTCCGGGGGCCGGGGCCAGGTGCTCGCACCGTGGCCGAACAGGCTCGAGGACGGCTCCTATCGATTCGGCAACGCGACGGGTAAGGCACCCCTCGACGAGCCGGAAAGGCACAATGCCATCCACGGGCTCGTGCGCTGGATGCCGTGGGCGCTAGAGGACCAGAGCGAGTCGAGGGCCTTGCTCTCGTGCGTGATCCACCCTCAGCCGGCCTACCCGTTCCGGGTCCGTGTCGAGCTCGACTACACCCTGGGCGTCGGCGGTCTCAAGGTCACCTGCGCGGCGACGAACACAGGCAGCGAGGCGGCGCCCTTCGGGATCGGCTTTCATCCCTACCTCCTCGCACCTCGCGGAGGCATCGACGAGGTGGAGATCAACCTCTCGGCACGGCTGCACCTGTTGGTCGACGGTCGCCAGCTCCCAGTTGGCGACGAGCTCGTCTCGGGAACCGGCTTCGAGCTCGCCGGTCGGGCCTTGAGGGGCCTTCAGCTCGACGACTGCTATACGGACCTGACGCTCGGGCTCGACGATCGGTGGCATGCCATTTTGGACATGGCTGACAGACGCGCTGAGATCTGGGCCGACGCCGCCTTTGGTTATGTCATGTGTTACACGGGGGACTCGATCGGCGAGCGGGCGGATCGCCGAAAGGCGATAGCCATCGAGCCGATGACCTGCCCACCGAACGCGCTCCGGACCGGGAAGGCGTTGATCGAGCTGAGCCCGGGCGACCGCTGGACCGCGAGCTGGGGGATCGCGGCGACCTTCGCCTGACACCCCCGGTGGCCGGCTGGAAAGGCGCCCTGTGCTTGGCGGCTAACGGACTGTGACGAGCGTCCCGAGTGGCGTCAGCGGGTACATCGTCTGCGCGTTGGCGTAGGTCATCTCCACACAGCCGAGGCTTTGGGGGAAGCCGTAACTCGCGCGGATGAAGCCGTGGAGGGCGTCACCTCCGTTGAAATAGCTGACCCAGGGGATGCCCGGGTCGCTGTAGGGCGTCCCGTTGGGGTTCTTGCCGGTCATGGTGGTGACGAGGTAGCGGGCATAGACCGGGTAGGTGCCGGCAGCCGTCTTCGCCTCGGGGATGCCGGTGTTGACGAGGGTGGCGAATATGTAGCTGCCGTCGCGCCAGATCGTGGCGGACTCGGGCAGAGTCTGGCTGACGAGGACGTAGTCGTAGGGCTGCGTGGTGACCTGCCGCTCGGCGACAGCTTCGAGCAGTGCGGTCCAGACCTTCGGTCCCGCGGCCCCGTCTGCGACGAGGCCATGGGCGCTCTCGAAGGCCATGACCGCGCCGCGCGTGATCACGTTGGGTTGTCCCGTCACCCAGAGGGCTTTCAGCGAGTCCGGCGTGTTACCAAAGCGCCAGGCGAAACTGCCGGCCACGGGTTGAAGCGGGATCCGGGTCGGGTCAGAAGGCTCCGAGTCGACTGCCGGAAGCGGCGTGGTCGTCGTGGTCGTCGTCGTCGCTACCTCTCCTGGCGCCGCTTGGTGGATGGCGGCCGGCAGCGTCGTCACGGTGCTCGCCGTGACGATCGCGGGGGCGGCTGGGAGGAATTGAACTGGCAGGTAGCCGAGCTCAGCCAGCAGTTGCTGGAGCCGCACCTCGGGGCCTCCCTCGATCACGAACCTTTTGCGCAGCGTGTTGGAAAGTGCTTGGCCAGAGCTGCTCCGGATGCCCTCGGGGCCACCCGGCACGCTCAGCTGCACTGTCGTGAACGGGGTGAAGTAGCCGTTCGGAACGAATCGCAAGGCGGCGGGTGCGGTTCTCACCCAGCTGCCTGGCGGTGCAGGCGAGAGCGTTGGCAGCGGGCTGTCTGTGGCAAGTGGCTCGGAGAAATCCACGGTGACGCTGGTGTCGAAGGCGGCATCGGCGGTGCCAGGTGCCGGCGAGACGGCCGTGATCGTCAACGGCGGGGCAGGGGCGGTTGTCGTCGCGGACGAGCCTTGGCCGTTCGAGCGCCCACCTGAGCCCGAGGACTCGTGGGCCCGCTGCAAGCCGACGAGCGTCCCTGCTGCCGCCAGGGCGATGACGAGGATCAGGCCGGTGATCAGGCCTGGGACGCGCCAACGCCCCGCCCCTCCACCGGCTTCAGTGTCCTTGCCTAGGCCCATCCGGGCTCTCCACCACCCTCGTCACTCGCTCGGTCCGCAAGAGACTATAGACGGGCTATCACAGGGCCCCGGACGCGGGGTCGGAGGCGTTTTTCGAGCCCAAACGGCAGGCCGATCGGAGCCTCGAGCCTGGTTCAGGACCCCGTCTGGAGCCGCCGAGGGCCACGACGGCAGTCTGGTTCTGGCCGGGGGTACCGTGTTGGCGGGAGGTTTCATGATCGAGCCATCAAGTAGGCAGGAGCGAGGACTGCGCCCAGGCCACAAGCTGACCGTGGTCGCAGCGGGAGTCATCGCCGTGCTAGTGGCTTACGTGGCGTTGCACGCCATCGTCGGCCTCATCGCGTTGTTCGTCAAGACGGTGCTGGTGATAGCGGTGATCGGAGGCGTGCTCTACCTCGTGTTTCGCCACGCGGGCAGGCGCAGGCTCTGACCCGGCCGGAGCGAAGGCCGCCCTGGACCGGGCGACCGGCCGCGAGCGAATCGCTCGCGGGTCCACTACGGCCGTGAGACAAAGACGACCTAGCACTAAGTGGACCTCCCCCGTAGAATGCTGGGTGGAGCTGCCGTCCCTCGCGAGAGGCACTCCATGGCCGCCCCCGGCACCTCGGGTCCCGGGGGCGGCTCGCGTCTGGCAACTGCCACAAGGGACCGCCGCTTGTGGCGGGAGGATCTCTTGAGTGTCGCGAACCCTCAGGGCAGGCCATAGAGACAGCTAGCCCACGGAGATAGGTAGGCCATGGAGATAGACGGGTCAGTCTGCATAGTCACAGGGGCCTCCTCCGGCATCGGCGCGGCGGCAGCGCGGGTGCTGAACGAGCGCGGGGCGCGCGTCGTGCTGGCGGCGCGGAGGGCCGATCGCCTCGAGGAGCTCGCGGCGCAGTTAAAGGGCGCTCTGGCCGTCGAGACTGATGTGACCGTCCCAGGACAGCTCGAGCGACTCGTGGCAAGGACACTCGACAAGTACGGCAGACTCGATGTTCTCGTCAACAACGCGGGCCAGGGCCTGCATGTGCCGCTCGAGGAACTGGATCCGGCAGACCTGCGGGCGGTGTTCGAGCTCAACGTCGTCGCCCCTTTGGTGGGCATGCAGGTCGTGCTGCCCCACATGCGGGCGCAATCTGCCGGGGCGATCGTCAACGTGAGCTCGGCCACCTCGCTGCGGGTCTTTGCCGGGCTGGGCGGTTATTCGGCCACGAAGGCGGCACTCAACATGCTCTCGCAGGTCGGGCGAGTCGAGTGGGCTGCATCCGGCGTCAGCGTGTCGGTCGTCTACCCCTCTGTCACCGCCACCGAGTTTCACGACCACCTGCGGGCTGGCATGATCGCCGCCGGGGCGCGCGGCATCCCTCGCGACCCACCGGAGCTCGTCGGCGAGGCGATAGCTTTCGCCGTCGCCTCCGGCGAGGCCCATGTGCTCGTCGCCGATCCGCCGCGGGCCATCGTCCCGGGGGACAACGACGCCTGGAGCTCGCTGCTCGCTCGCCAAGGGCCCGCTACCGGCGGCGCCCCACCGCCCCGATAGGACGCTCAAGTCCTTCGAAGCCTCACGTCCGTCTAAAGCCCTCCTCGGCCGCCTAAGCGACATCCGCCGCCGCGGGTCGGCACCCTCGATTTGCGCCAGTCGCCGTCGGGCACCTCGACGTCCATTCGAGCTCGACCGCGCGCCGTGGGACTATGCAGCCGGCGCCGAGGTCTTGCTCGCGCCGGCGGCCCACGGGCGGGGGTCGGCCGTCATCGCCGCGCCGGGCTCGCTCATGCCCGCGCTCTTGGGCCTTTTGCAAGAGGCGGGGGCAGTTCTCCGAGCGCCGTCATCACCTCTCCAGCTCTGAGCTGCGAGCGCCTGGTCAGCCGGGCTGGCGCGTCATGACGCCGGGTTCTCGACCATCGACTCGAACAAGATCGTGCCCGTGGAGTCGTCGCGGACGAGGAACAAGAAGGGATGGTCGATCACGATGGGCTCGGTGAGCTGAAGCGCGGAGTCGGTGACGCCCACTCCGGTGGCCGCGGCAGCCGTGGTGCCCCTCGGGGTCACCTGCAAGTAGGCGTGCTGCTCGACAGCCTCGACTGCGAGCGGCGGCGCGGGCGTTATGTTCGTGAACCCTCCGAACTCGAACGCCGGTGCCATGCCCATCGACGAGAGCGTCTGGTTCAGTTGGTAGTCCGACTGCTCCGTGAAGGTGGGCATCGAGAGTGCGATCGGCGTGGAGGCTGACATGCTGGAGATGATCTGGCCGAGCGAGCTCGGTGTGAGCGAGGAGACGAAGCTCAAGAGCGAGGTTCCTTTCGGCATGAGCACGAGCGCACTCAGCTTCTTGCCGGCGTAGGGGAGCTCGACGGCGATGTACTGGCTGGTTGTCGAGACCGGCACCGACAGAGGCCCCGGGGAGCTCGCTGACTGAGAGTTCATGAACGGGACCTTCTCGGCGACCCCTGTCGTCGGAACGAAGTCCTCGTTGGTCGTGGTGCTCCCGAACATCCGCGCCCAGTGGGCGTGGAAGTAGACGGCATCGGCGAGCACGAGGACAGTTCTCTGGTTCAAGGCGCCCGGGCTGAAGAGCTTCTTTATCCAGCCCTTGGTGTTGTCGCTCGCCCACTGGTTCACCGAGCTCATTGCTGCCGCGAGATGGTGGGCGAAGTCGACCTGCCACAACCCGGCCTGGAAGTCGCTCGACAACGCCCGCACGAACGCGGGCAGGACGGCGAAATGCTCCTGGAGGAACAAGGCGTTGGCGATGTCGAGCTCGGGCTCGTGGCTGAGGTTCGTCCCGCTGGCCGAGGTCTCCGACCCGAGCAGGGCGGCGAGGCTGTGCCAGCCCGCGGCCTGTTCGCTCGCGGACAGCCCGGCCGAGTCCAGTGTCGTGGCAATCGCCTGCAGAGTCGTCCCGTCGGCGCCGAGCTCCAACATGGCGAGCGCGGTCGCAAGGCTGGACGGCGAGACGAGGACATTGTCGGACCCGCTGGCGTCGCTCGAGGCCGCAAGTCTGTCGAGCAGATCAAGCGAGAACGCGATCTCCGAGCTTTCGACGGCTTGTGTCACCGCCGCTGGAGCCATCGCGGCTGCCGGCTCGTTTGCCGTCAGCTCATAGGCGCTGCCGGCGCGCTCGGACACGACGATCTTTCCTGGCGGCTGGCTCGACGGCTGCGGTCGAGCGCCACTTGCCGGGAGCAGGATCCCGATCAGCACGAGCGCCACGACCACTGTCAGCGAGCCACTTGCTTGCAGGAGGTGCCGGCGCCGGCTCTGCGCGCTGCGGAGCTTGACCCGGGCGAGAAGCTCGTCTGGTGGTGTAGGCGTGTAGGCGCTGCCAAAGCTGTCACGCGTGGAGCCCATGGACGTACCCCTCCTCGAAATCGGTGCCGACATTGGCGCGAAGCGTGGCGAGCGCTCTGTGGATATGGGTCTTGACCGTGCCCGCCGACACGCCGAGAGCCCGCGCGACGTCTGCTTCGGGCAGGTCACAGAGATAGCGAAGGACGATGGTCTCCCGCTGGCGCCGCGGCAGGCCGACAAGAGCCGCGACAAGGGCGACCCGCAAGACGACGTCGTCCGCCTCGTCCCTGTCGCGGTAGACCGGTGCCGGCGCCGGGCGGCGGCGGACCTGGCGGAGGGCCTCTCGTGAGGCGACCTTCAACACCCAGGCGTCGCGCCAGGCCAGCGGCCCCACGCGGTCCCAGCGAGCATGCGCCCGGGCGAGGGCCTCGACGGCGACGTCCTCGGCTACCCAGGGGTCACCGCTGAGGCGGCGAGCGACCCGGATGGTCCGGGGCAGGATGCGGAGGAAGAACTCGTCGAACCCCTCTGCATCGCCCGATCCCGGGACGGCGGAGGGATTGTCACAAGTGGGCCCACCCGCCGGAAGGCCGTGAGACTCCGTCATTGACCAATTAAAGGCGTCCGGGCACCCTTTTCGTTGACACCGGTCACCCTATCGAGCCGACCGCCCGGCGCGGGCGTCATCGCGCTTGTGACGACCGTGCCCTTATGCGCCCGCTTCGCGTGGCTGACAGCAAGGCGGCCAGCGCCATGAAGGCCATCGAGGCGTAGAAAGCGGCGTGCAACCCCGACGTGAAGGCCACCGCCAGGTGGCCGTGCAGGCTCATCGTGCCGACGAAGATGGCAAAGGCGAGATGCTTGGAGATCGAGCGCGAGGAAACGAGGATCGCCACCGAGAACGAGAAGACCATGTCGACATTGGCAAAGGTCCGCAGCATGCCTGAGGAGATGCCGAACACTTCGGGCGGTGAGGCTTTCATAACCGCTGAGTTGTTGGCGGGGAAAAAGGCACTCGCCCCGGCCCCATTGACGACGCTCGCCAGCACGACCACCCACAGCCCGGTGTTCAGCGACAGGTGGGCGTAGATGAAAAGCGCCACCACCTGCACGCCGAGCCCGACCGTCGCCGGCAGCACGGGGCCGATCCGGTCCGTCAGCCTCCGGCGAGTGGTCCGACCGCGGAGCCGACCACGTAGCCGGGGACCAACAGCAGCGAGGCGTGGATCGGCGACAGGCCGCGGGGTCCTTGCCGAACACCAAAAAGCCGGCTTCGTACATGCGCACCCGGCCGAACATGTCTCCGAGCTGTCCGACTTGGGTGGCGAGCAGGGTTATGACGAGCAGGTAGCCGATCACCACCCAGATCACCGACGAGAGGGCCACGTGCAGGCCCCTTTCGATCTCGGGCAGGGCGAGGACGACGATCGTGGTGTCGACGGCAGTTATAAGAACACCGGTCATGACCACGACCATGGCCAAGCCGGTGCGGGTGGCGATCGGGGCCCGTCCGGCTTCTTGTCGCACCGTTGCCGGCTCAGCCGTTATCGGTTGTCCTGCGGCATCAGAAAGCGGCGGTGTCGATCACGAACCTGTAGCGGACGTCACTGTCGACGACCCGGTCGTAGGAGCGGTCGATGTCCTCGCCGGTGACGACCTCTATGTCGCAGCCGATCCCGTGGGCACCGCAGAATTCGAGCATTTCCTGGGTCTCGCGGATGCCGCCGATGCTCGATCCCGCAAACGTGCGCCGGTTGTCCAGGAGCGAGAAGACCGACAGCGAAAGGGCGTCCGGGGGTGCGCCGACGTTGACGAGGGCTCCGTTGAGCCGCAGCAGCGACAGGTACGAGTCGATCGGGAGCGGGGCGGAAACGGCGTTCAGAATCAGGTCGAGGCTCTTCTCGAGCTCAGCGAAGGTGGCCGGGTCACTCGTGGCGAAGTAGCGGTCGGCGCCGAGTCTGATGGCGTCGTCGTGCTTCGCCATGGTCTGCGACAGCACTGTGACCTCAGCCCCGAGGGCATGGGCGAGCTTGACTCCCGTGTGGCCGAGCCCCCCGAGGCCCACGATCGCGACCGACTTGCCAGGCCCGGCGCCCCAGTGCTTGAGCGGGGAGTAGAGCGTGATCCCGGCGCACAGCAAAGGCGCGGCCACGTCCAGGCCGATGCTGTCGGGGATCGACAGCACGAAGTCCTCGTTCACGACGATGTGGGTGGAGTAGCCGCCTTCAGTCGGGCGCCCATCCTTGCCGATGGCGTTGTAAGTCTCGACGTTGCCCTGCAAGCAGTACTCCTCCTCGCCGGCAAGGCAGTTCTCACACTCGCGACAGGAGTCGACCAAGCAGCCGACGCCGACCCTGTCGCCGAGGGCGTGCCTGGTGACGGCACTGCCGATCTCCTCGACGGTGCCGGCGATCTCGTGGCCAGGGATGAGGGGGAAGATCACCTTGCCCCATTCTCCGCGGGCGGTGTGGATGTCGGAGTGGCAGATCCCGACAAAGGCGATCTTGATCAGGACGTCGTTCGGACCGAGGTCCCGTCGCTCGATGGTGGTCTTTTGGAAGGGGGCCTTCGGGCCCGGTGTGGCGTAGGCGGTGACGGAACGCATCTACTGTGGCTCCTCGCTGGTTCGGCGGCTTTGCCCGGGAGAGCTGGCTCTCCCGATTGTACGGATCGCGGCCGTTCCGGGCCATGGCGTCCATCCCGGCAGACTGGCGCCCGACCAGGGTTGCCAGTCGGGCTCGGTCAGTAGCGGTACTTGCCCGCGGCCTGTTCCCGGCTCACGCCGCCGACTGCCGACACGGTCACATACACAGTCCCCGAGCCCGCTGGGGTGCTGACGGTGATCTCCTTTGAGGACACGACGTGCACCCGTGTCGCCAGGCGGCTGCCGAATCGCACTGATACGAGCCCGACGAAGTTGCTCCCCACGATGGAGACCCGCACGCCGCCGCCGCCCGGCCCGGATGCGGGCGAGATCCGCTTGATCCTCGGAGCAGGCAGGAACGTGAACCTCGTCGTGGGATCTGTTCTGCTCATACCGCCGACAGCGGAGACGGTGACATAGGCGGCACCCGAGCCGGCAGGGACCGAGACGCTGATTTGCGAGGGCGAGATCACGTGCACGGCCTTGGCTGTCTTTTGCCCGAAGCGCACCTTGACATCCCCGCGGAAGTTGCTGCCGTGGATGACGACCTTGGTGCCGCCCTTGGTCGGGCCCACGGCGGGGGTGATCCTTGTGATCGTCGGAGGCGCGAGGAACGTGTACGTGCTGGTGGGGCCGGTCGCGCTGGAACCGGCGACAGTTGTCACGCTCACAGCCGATGAGCCCGACCCGGGCGGGGTGTCGAGGGTGATCTCGGACGGGGAGATCACGTGCACGCCTGTCGCGGCCTTCGTGCCCACGCGCACCGACACCTCGCCGAGGAAGTTGCTGCCCCAAATTGTGATCTTCGAGCCGCCGAGCGCAGGTCCGTTCGCAGGGGTGAGCTTGGTGATGTCCGGTGGGTCGGCGAAACTGAACTGGTCCGAGGCGCTCTGCGGACTGGTAGTCGTGTCCTCGACCGACATCACGAGGTCAAGTGTCGCTGCCCCCGTCGCCGGCAAGGTGGCCGTGCACGTGGTCGTGGTTAGGCAAGAGACGGTAATCCAGCTAGCCCCCACCTCGAGGTGGTCGGCACCCGGGATGGGCAGGAAGCCGGAGCCGGTGATGGTCACCGAGCTCGGCTGGCCACTCGGGCCCACATCGGGCGTGACCTTTGTGATCTCGGTCACGCCGAGCTGGGTCCGGTACTCGAGACACATCTGGGCCGCGAGCCCGGGGGTGTAGTTGTCGGAGTAGGCGAGGCGGGGACTTCCGAGGCCGCTCGCCATGTCGTAGCCGACGGTGGCGGGATAGAGCCCGCCCGAGCTCGGCAAGTCTTTGTAGTCGTTGTCGCCCGAGGTTATGTCGTTGAAGGCAAGGCCGTAGTAGGACGGGCCAAGAGCGGCGATGTTGTAGAGGCCGGCGGGCTGCACGCCGGCGTCGCCAGAGCCGTAGTAGGCACAAAAAGGTGAAGAGTCGATCAGGGCAGCCGCCGCGGCCCAAAGGGGCGCGGCGGCGCTCGTGCCTCCGTCGGTGCCTGTCCACGAGCCGTTCCAGTAGATGATGTAGCCCGTCTCCGGGTCGGCGTCCGCGCTGACGTCGGGGACCTGTCGCATGTAGCTCCCGGGCGCACATTGAGTGCCCGGCAAGAGATCGGCATATTGCGAGTAGGAGCTGATCAACCCAGGTATCGCGGGCTTGTCCTGGTAAGCAGGCATGCACCAGGTGTAGGAGACCCCGCCGCCACCGGCACCGGCCGAGTCGTTCCACACCGTCTCCGAACCCCCGCTTATCGAGGTCCCGCCGACTCCGACGACGTAGGGCTGGCTGGCCGGGTCGTCCACGAACAGCGCCCGCCAGTTGGTCGGGCTCGTGTCGCCATAACAGTCCGTAGCGCCGGCGTCACCGGCGGCGGCGAACACGGTCTGGCCCTGGGTGGCGGCCTGCTCGAACAGGCTCTGCTCCGAGGTGCGGAAAGACGAATCGACCACGTCCTGGTCAGGCTCGCACTCTCCCCAAGAGGTCGAGACCACCGGGTCGCTGTCGTTGTCGATGATGGCCGAGTAGACAGCCAGAACGTCGTCGTTTGAGGTGCCCGGCGCCTGGTAGACGTCGATCGTGGCCTGAGGCGCGAGGCCGATGATGTCCTCGATGTCCATGGCCGCCTCCGAGTCAGTGCCGGGACCGGTGGTTGCACCGCCGTTGACGGCGAGGTAGTTGACGGTGGCATCGGTCCCATAGCACGCCTGGTAGGTGGCGACATCACTCGGCAGGTCCGGCTCGAACTCGGCCAAGGCCACGTGCGCGCCCAGGCCGAAGTCGCCGAGGGCGTAGAGCGGTGTCATGTCGTAGAACGATGCCAGTTGATCTGCGGTGAAACCTCCGCTCTGTGCCGCGACCTGCGTGGCGCCCAGGCACGGTGCCGGTACCGATGTGCGCGGCTGCTCGGTCCGCGGGCCTGCGGTCGAGCCAGCGCCGGGAGCTTGCGCTCGGACCAGGCCGTCGTGGGGCTGGACAAGGTTGTTGAGGCCTATGACGCCACCTATGTCGCTTGCCACCGCGGCCGAGACACTTGGCGGCGACAGTGTCGTGAACCCGACGCGGCCGCCCGGCAGCCTGTAGCGCTCGAGAGTGACACGAAAGGCGCGGTCCAACACGCCGGCCGACGCGGTTAGCGGGATGAGCAGCCTGTCCGAGGACACCGTGCCCGGGTGCAGGCCCACGGACCTGAACGCGGCCTCTACGGCAGAGACCTCGGACAACGGCGGCCCGAACATGGGGCCGAACTGCCCGGGGCGCAGGAAATGGTGGAACTCGGGCGAACGCCGGTCGGACAACGAGGCAATGAACGCGGCCACCGCAGCCGGATGGGGAAGCTTCAAAGAGACCTCCACCTGGAGATCGGTTGTGGCCGGCACGGCGCCGAGGCGGGCCGAGTGCGGCGGCAGGGGAGGGCTTGTGCTCGCTCGCAGCTCGACGGGGCCGGCATTAGCGGCGGCCTGAGCCTTGGCGGGAGGGGCAAAGGCCGTCGCGCATGACGCGGCCACTAACAGCCCGGTGCAAAGGCCGGCAGCCCAAAGCCTGGTCATGATCCCCCGCTAGTCATGATCCAAGAAGGATACTGAATGTTCCCGCTGATGTTTCGCGCCTCGGGCTTTTGCACGTCGCGAGATCACTCGACGATCTCGCGCCTCGCCTTCGCGCCGGTGAACCTCAGCTCACCGAAAGGCGTCTTTTCGGTGAACCTCGTGCGTCGAGAGCGGCCGTTTCGGTGCCTCGCAAGGCGCCGGACGGCCCCTGCGGGGATCAGGTCGGGACGGGCGAAGGTGGGAGCGGGGGCTTCGGTTCGATCGGCGGTGGTGCGGGTGCAGGCTCGGGAAGAGGCGGCAGAGGACCGAGCAGATCCCGCCGCGCCACCGTGAAACCTGCGGATGTCGCGCCCCTCCTCACGCGGCGCAAGCCAACCGGTCCCAAGCTGTCATCTGGGCGCGGGGTCACTTTTGGCCCGGGGGAGGGTGGTGCTCGCCTCGCGGTCGGAGGTTACGGTATTCATGTTACTGCTAGGTACCCGATTTGGCGTCAAGGTACACAGCCCGACGCCGCGATCCATATCTTGGCGCGGTGAAGATCTTTGTGGCCGGCGCGACGGGCGTGCGCGGACGTCGCGCAGTTGAGCAACTGGTCGAGCACGGCGATGTGTCACCGGCGTCGCCCGCAGCCCGGAGGGTGAGACCACCCTCGGCTCTCTAGGCCCGTGTCGGTGAGCCTTTTCGACCCGACTGCGCGGCGGAGGGCACTTGGCGGCCATGAGGCCGTCGTAAATCTCGCCACCCATATCCCCCCGCTCACCCGGTCCGGGTCGCCGGGTGCTTGGCGGGAGAGCGACCAGGTCAGAAGCGGGGGATCACCAAGCCTCGTGCGCGCGGCGCGGGAAGTTGGTGTGTCCCGACGAGACAGGCGTCTGCAACATGGTCGAAGACGAGCCACTCACGCGCTCTCAACAGTTGCCGGCGCTCGCCCAGGCCGCCGGCCTCGCCCCGGAACCTGTCAAGCCGGCTGCATTCGCCTGCACGCCTTCTTGCTCTTGTGGGAGGCAGCCGGACCGTCGCCATGGATCGTTCGCAACGCGTCTCCAAACGCCGCTTCGTCACAGCCGTGGCCTGGCGGCCGACCTATCCGAGCGTCCGCCGAGCCTGGCCGGCGGTGATAGCGGCCATGTAGCCGGTTCGTCGCTACCGGGGTATATACATGGTGGAGGTGTGTCATGGGCGACGTAGCGCCAGAGCAATCCGTGAACGAACAAGATGCTGTGCAACCGGCTCCGGAACCCGTAGAGGCTGAGCCTGAGCGTCTCATTAGCCCGCCGGCTGATCCATCGCAGGAGCCACCTTTCACCCACACCCGCGCCAGTGGCTTCTGGGCGGCTGTCGTCGGGGGCTTGCTTGTACTCGTGCTCCTCATAGTCTTCATCCTTGAGAACGGGCAGCGCGCGAGCGTGTCGTTCTTCGGTGCCCATGGCCACCTCCCCGAGGGTGTGGCGCTCCTGTTGGCGGCCGTGATCGGAGGGCTTGTGGTCGTGATCGCGGCAGTGGCGCGAATCCTCGAACTGCGGCGCCGCGCGACGAGACAGCGCAGGCAGACCCTACCGGCCGGCCGCGCCAGGAGGTCTCGCCGGGGCGGCCGGCGAGCGCAGCGGGGGGGTTCTCAGGCCGGCTGAGTCGCGAGGTGCTGGGCCAAGAACGCGAGCGAGGGCGGTTCCTGGTCCTTGAAAAAGGGACCGGCGTGACATCCCTGTGAGAACTCGATGACGGCTCCTTTCGGCAATGCCGCTGCCAATGTCTCGACTCCCGGGTGGAAGGGATCGGAATCGCCCGATGCAACCCGGACTGGGATCTCGGTCAGGGCGTTCGTGTGAGTCACGGCGTCGTTGGCCGCGAAATCCGCCGCGGAGGCATAAGCGTGGGGATTGGCACCTTCGGCCTGCGCATAGCTGGTCCAGATCGCCGGGCTGATCGCGGCCACGGCGGAGATCAGGTGGGGGAATCGCTCTGCGAACAAGATCGCCCCGTATCCGCCCATCGAGATACCCATTGTCCCGACCCGTTGCGGTGGCCGGCCCAGGCCGAGGCGTTGGCAGAGCGGGATCAGCTCGTCTATGACCATCGCCATCGGGTTGTCGCCCGGATGCGGGTTCCAGTACCCGCCGCCACCGTCGACGGTCACGAGTGCCATGGGCTCGAGGGGCTTTCCGTCGACTTGAAGGGCCATAGCCATGGAGGGAGTCATGCCGACGAGGGCGTTGGTGTGATTGCCCCCGTAACCGTGCAGCATGACGATCAGCGGCAGCTCGCTGCCCCGGCCGTGGCCCGGGGGATAGCCGATGGTGTACCCGACGCTACGGTTACGCGCGCGGGAGGAGAACGAGCCCGCGATCGACTCGCCCAGCGCTGAGTAGCTGAGCCGGACACCGGGAACCGAGCACTTACCCTCCAGGCGGTCGAGCAGCTGTTGGCCGGGGAGGATCCCGCGTGAGACAAGTTCGATGCCGCCGGCGCCGGCTGCCACGACAGCCGCGGTGGCTCCGAGGCCATAAGCAAGAAAGCGTCGCCGCCCGAACCGCTCTCGGGACATCCCGGTTCGTTCAAAGCTCATGTGCACCTCCGGTCGAACACGGTGTGGGCTAGCGCTTGACGAGGACGAGGGCACCCCGGCTCGCCCGTCTTGAAGCTCGGTATGCGACTGTCAGGGCGAGCGCCATCGCGGCCACTCCCGCGACGTCGATGGCCCCGGTGTGAAAGAGATCCTTCGGCCCGGGAGCGCCCCCTAGCACCCAAGCGCAGGCGCCGAGGAGGAAGGCCGCCATGGCGAAGCCGGCTACGAGCGCCAGCCGCGCCTCGAAGCGCAGGACTTTCGGACCCGGATACAGGCGGCGAATCGTCTTTGCGGCTCCGAGCACCACAAAGACCATGGCGATGGGACTGACGGCCATCCAGGCGATCTCGCCGACAGGGAACGACGCCAGAGCGTGCGGGTGGGCCCAATACGAGCTTACTGAGAGGGTGGATGCCCACGAGAAGGCGGCTACGCCTCCTGGCACGAGACCTTGTAGCGCCCAGCGGTGGCCTCCCGTGCCGGGCCAGCCGTTCCCGAAGTGGTGGCCGCCGAGGACCAGCACGGCCACCCCGGCCAAAAAGGCCAAAGCCGGCAGGCCGAGCCCCTGCGATCTGCGGCGGGCCAATCCGGCCAGGACAAAGTAGCCGATCGGGACCGCGGCGAGCAGTGCCAAGAGGAACAAGACGAGAATCGCGGCTGACATCACGATCATGGCGGCGTAAGTGGCCCCGGTGGTCGGTGCCGACCATTGCCAGCCGATTGTCAGCTGCGACCAGATGGCGACGCCGAAAGCAAGGAATACACCCGACGAGACACTGAGCGACGCCAAGCTCGCGGGCACCTGGTCGACCGGGTCGGTCGCGTGACTGGTCAGCCCAGCGTTCGTGAGCCTCGCGGTCAACCCGCTCCATGCCACGTCGCCTGCGCGACGCCACGACCTCGGCTCATCGCTGAGATCCGCGATCAGCAGTTCAGTGAACTCGTCGCCGTAACGGTGCCGCCAGTTCCTCGGGTACCACCACAGCAGGCGCTCGGCGCGTCGCTCGAGGTTCGTCTGCGGGCTGCTCACGTCGCGCTCCAGCTGCGTGAAAGCCGGCGGAGTCCCACGTCCGCGACACGGCGCTGGGCCCCGAGATGTGCCCGAAGGGCTGTCGCCCCAGCGACAGTCAGCCGGTAGGGCCGGCGTCGGTCGTGGCGTTCCAGGGCTTCGATGAGCCCCTGGCTCTCGAGGCGCCCAAGGGCCTCGTAGAGGGTCCCCGGCGCGAGGCGAACTCCGGCAAAGACCTCAATGTCCTTGGTCAGCGCGTACCCGTGCTTTTCACCTTCAGCCAAGCTGGAAAGGATCAAGGTAGCCGGCCCGGCGTAGCGACCGAAGGTGCTGAGCGGCTCGGCGGGGGACTGTCCGCCGTCACCGCTGTGGCCAGGGCTCGCGGAGCTCATCGTGAGTTGCCCAATGATCCCTTGGCAGTCGGAACCACCCCGACCGAGTGTCGCTTGGCCATGCCGGCAAGCTTACTACGGCTGCCGATATACCGTCAAGCAGTATAACGGCAGCCGGGCTATGGACCCGGGGTCGCGGTCACCTCCTCCTCGCCGCGGTCTCGGGGCGAACGGCGAAGGAGGTGACCTGGCGGATCAACGAACTGACACTCGCAACCGGTGGTGGACCGTCGGCGAGCTGCGGTTCGCCCCAGGTCCAAACGACCGCTCAAAGCGGGGCGGGAGGGAACACGACTAGTTTCGCCGGTAGGGACAGACGAAGGGCTGACGGCCATGCAGGAGCTTGAGCAGGACCTCATTGGAACCGTCGGCATGGTCACGGTGCCGATCGACCCCGGTCGGCCTGGAGAGGTCATCCTTCCGGTACGCGGTGGCACAGAAGCGTACGCCGCTTATTCGGATGAGGTCATTGCCAAGAACTCGCGAGTAGTCGTCGTCGAGTGTCTATCTGGGCGTTCGGTGATGGTCACTCCCTGTCCGTAGTCTTGAGACTAAGGAGTCACAGTGCTCTTCTGGATGCTGCCGGCGCCGAACGAGGCGCTCATAGTTTCCGGATCCCGAAGCGGAGACGCAGCCGCTCAGTTCAGAATCGTCACCGGCCACGGTTGCATCGTCATCCCGGTCAAACAAAAGGCCCGCTTTCTCTCGCTCTCGCTCCGAGAGACTGAGATCGCGGAGGAGTGCATCACAACCCAGGGGATCCGTCTCCACGTGAGGGCCATCGCCGCGTTCAAGGTCGGCGACGACCCGATCTCGATCGCGAACGCCGCCCGCCGCTTCCTCGCCGAGCAGGACCGGATGGAGGAGCTCGTGGGGCGGATATTCGCCGGCCACCTTCGTTCCATCATCGGGAGCTTGACAGTCGAGGAGATCATCCGGGAGAGGGACCGCCTCGCGCAAGAGGTGAAAGATGGCAGCCACGGCGAGATGGAGAAGCTCGGGATCGTTGTCGACTCCCTGCAGATACAAGAGATCGAGGACGCGAGTGGCTACATCAACAACATCGCGGCTCCCCACGCCGCGGCAATAGCGAGCCTGGCGAGGATCGCCGCAGCCAGGGCCGACCAGGAGGCCGCCCAGCGTGAGCAGGAGGCCGCCGCGTTGCGCGCTCAGTACCTGCGCGATACCGAGATTAAACAGGCGGGCTTTGCTGCCGAGACCGAGCAGGCCAAAGCCCGCGCCGCCCCGCTCGCCGAGGCCCAGGCATCACAGGACGTCATAGCTCAGCAAACGCATCTCGCCGAGCTCGAAGCTGAGTTGACGGCCAAGCGCCTCGAGTCACAGGTTCGCCGCCCGGCCGACGCGGAGGCATACAAGACGAGGACGATCGCTGACGCGGAACGCGACAAGGTGAAGGCTGAGACCGAAGCCGAGGCGTTCCGACAGCGTGCGCTTGCTGAAGCGAAGAAGGACACCGTCGCATTTGAGACCGAAGCCGAGGCGAACCGTCAAAAGACTCTTGCTGACGCCGAAGCCGAGGCCGCGAAAGCTCGTGCCAACGGAAACGCCGAGGCGGAAAAGCTCCGGGCAGCTGGCAGCGCGAAGGGCAAGATGAGCGAGGCCGACGGCGATGCCTACGCTGAACGTACGGTCGCGGCCGCACAGGCCGACGCCATCAACGCCAGGGCCAAGGCGCTCGACGACGGCAACCAGGCCCTGATAGCGGCCAACCGTCTCGTCGATATCCTTCCTGAGATCGTCGACGCGGCGACGCGTGGCCTCGCAGGTGCGAACCTCACGGTCCTAAACGGCGCCGACGGTCTAGGCGAGGTTCTTACGGACCTCGTGGGCCAAGGTCTCTCGATCTACGAGTCGCTGCGCAAGTCGGTCGCCCAGACTGCGCCCCGCCTCGACGCCGCCCCGTCGGAGGCATCCGACTCAAACGGCTCAGCGCCTGCAATGGCGTCGGCCTAAAGCGCCCACAGGAGAGCTCTTGCAAGCGGTCATGGACCTTTTGCCCATCGACTCGGGTCTCTTTTCGTGGGGTGTCTCGGCGCCACAAGCTTGCAAAGACCGAGGAGCCGGGACCGCGGCTCGAGATTGTGAGGTGGTTTCACGGGCCTTGATCGTCCTCGGCTGTCTCCGAGAGCGCCGAACGAGAAGTCTTTCTTGGTCTCCCACGCCGCGGTGGCAGTCGAGGCGCCGGGCTACGGCCTGCATCGGTGAGGGCACGACGCAGCAGGAACTCGATCTGAGCGTTGGTGCTGCGCAGCTCATCGGCTGCCCAGCGAGCCAACGCGTCATGGACGGACGGGTCCAGCCTTAGAAGTACGCTCTTGCGCCCAGGAGTGGGCCCGTCGAGCACCGGTCTACTGGTAGAGGGAGCCGGCGTTGACGATCGGTTGGGTACCTCGGTCGCCACAGAGCACCACGAGCAGGTTCGACACCATCGCTGCTTTTCGCTCCTCGTCCAATTCGACGATGTTCTCCTCGGCAAGGCGGGCAAGTGCCATCTGGACCATCCCAACGGCACCCTCGACGATTCGAGAGCGCGCGGCGACGACAGCGCTGGCCTGCTGGCGCTGCAGCATGACCTGGGCGATCTCCGGTGCGTAAGACAACCTGGTGATCCGCGCCTCGATGACGTCGACGCCGGCAGGCACAACTCGCGCCGCGATCTCCGCGGCAAGCTGGCGGGCAACCTCGTCGGTGTGATCGCGAAGCGACAGCACGTCGCTGCCGCCGTTGTCGTAGGGGTGGCCGTTGGCGACATGTCGTAGGGCCGTTTCGCTCTGGGTGTTGACGAAGGCAACGAAATCCTCGACTCCGTAGGTCGCCCGTGCGCTGTCGCGAACCTGCCAGACGACCACGGCCGCGATCTCGATCGGGTTGCCGTCAGCGTCGTTGACCTTGACGGTCGGGGTCTCCTTGTTGCGGATCCGGACTGAGACCCGACGGCGGACGGTGAAGGGGTTCACCCAGCGCAATCCAGTGAGCCGCACGGTTCCCCGGTAGCCCCCGAAAAGTTGGATGACACGCACTTGCCCCGGGACGATCGCAGTGAGACCGACTAGCCCCGCGCTCGCAAGCACGAGCAGAGCTATCCCGCCCCAGACGCTGGCGTCGCCACTGTTCCTGACGAGTACGATTCCCCCCGCCAAAGCCGCGAGGGAAGCCACAAGTACCGGGATCCCCGGCGCTGACCGGTATCCCCGCTCATCGACGGGCGAGGCCGACTTGCTCTCGAGGTTGATGCTCTCCGTGGGTTCCTGCATCGGGCTGCCTCCGTGACCTCTGGTACGTCTCGTATCGGTATCAAAGTGATATCACCTTTGCGAGTGAGTGTAAACCCCGCAATGGGCCAGCCACGGGCCGACGTGGCTCGCAGGTCCTGCAGGAGTTGGGCGGGGGCATTTGCGCTGCTCGCCTGTCGGCGGTCTGTGGGCCAAAGTGGCAGAGTGGAGTCATGACACGGCCATCGCTGTTCGAGACAGCTGGGGGAGAGGACGCGTTCTTCCGCCTCGCCGCCGCCCACCACGCGCGGTGCTTGGCAGACCCTGTGCTCAACCACCCCTTCTCCCATCCGGGCCACCCTCAACATCTGGAGCGGCTCGCAAGCTATTGGGCCGAGGTCTTAGGCGGGCCTGCGCGTTTTTCGCTCGAGTGCGGCGATCAATCAGAGATGATCAGCATCCACGCTGGGATGCAAGCCGATGACGATCTGGCGGAACGCTTCATAAATTGCTTCCTGCAAGCGATCGATGACGCGGGCCTATCCGACGACGCGGAGTTCCGTACAGCGCTTCGTTCCTATATCGAATGGGCGGTGCGAGACGTCCACACTTACTCGCCTCGGGGCTCCGTCGTGCCAACAGCTATGTCGGTGCCGCGCTGGAACTGGGACGGTCTCGAAGGACCAGACGATGGCGCCTGAGAGCGGAAGTTGCTAGCAAGTGGCAACGCCGCTCGCCGGACAGCTTGACCTCGCGCGTCGCCCCTGGGGCTTGGGCTTTGAACCAAGTACCTGCACACCTATGGGACGAGAAGGATGCGCGACCATGATCCGGGGGGTCGTGTTGCGGGGACTGGAACCGTAGAGACCGACGATGCGACGTGGGCGCCCGTCTGGAAAATGAGCCGCCCTCCTCTGGTCACGGCTCGTGACCCTTGGGTGAAACTGCCCCGGAAGGCGGGGTCTGCGAGCCTGCCGAGCCGCCGGCCGTCCGGCAACTCGGTTCGCCAAGATGGTCCGGGCGACATCGGAGCCACCGGGACCATCAACTGGAGGTTTGTCGCACGGGACCACCGGGGGTTACAAATGGGCCGTGCAAGACTGAGTTATCTTCGCTTGATTTCGCCAGGATGGACCGGGCGTTTCGGGAAGATCAAATGTCGGAAAGGCTTGTTCCAGCCGCTCGAGGTCCCGGTTACCCTGATGCTAAGCGGCCCCGCTGTTCTTTCTGAGGTGCCGGAGCTGCTCCAATACCCAGAACGAAGACGCCGACTTCCTCGTCGGGACGTTCTAAGGCGAAAACTCCGTGACGTGCTCGAAACTCCGGTCACCGCCACCGGCTGTAGCACCCGGCACAAGATATTGCAGGGTTGCTGTCACCCGAGAACCTAGTAACCGGACAACGCGAGAGCGTTGGTTACTGCCGTGCCTAGAGTGCCGCGCCGACTCGATACACCTCGGGCATGAGCGTAACATCCAGCGGGAAATCGTATGTTCGCACCTGGAGCTGTGGCCTGAGCGCCTCGGCCGGGGCCTCGGGCGGCAGCTCGACCAGGAGCGAGACCTTCTGCGGAGTCGAATTCAACGACACTTCGCGGGTAGCTAAGTCTCCGAAGCCGTTCCATACGTCGAGATAGACATTGCCCCTCCCCGTCAGGCCCTCGAGTCGGAACAGGTAGATGCCACCCGGATATGTGACCGGGACAGGCCAGGTCACCCATGTGCTACCGCCGAAGCCGGTGAGGGTAACCGAGGCCGGCGGGTTCGCGAACCTGAGCCGGTACGAGCCTCGGCGTCCAGGTCCCTTCGCCGTGACGTTCTCCGGCACCTCCGGAGCGACCCCGTCAAGCAGGTTGGGACCCTGCGGAATCTCGAGCTGGCTGGCAGGCGGTAGGGGCGATGTCTTGAATTTCGTAAGCCGTGGTTGCGTGTTGTAAGTGAGCCGTAACGAAGTTATGGCAAAGCGAGCGGCTGCTCCGGCGGTGAACTTGACCCAGACGTGGGAGGTCGGGAGGACATCGGCAACGTTGGCCACGACCTGGACCGTCTTGTCAGGCGAAGCCGAGACCACAGCGACCTTCTGCCAATGGCGGCCGTCGCCGGTCGCTTCCACCGTTCCGCTCCCGATTGCTGAGAAGGAAAGTGACAGCGAGCGGCAGCGCTCCACGTTGAACTTGTAGGTCCATGAGCCGCCGCCGACAACGTAGCGGGCCTGGGTGACAACGCCGTCTGTGTTGAGCACCGCCGGCAGGGAGTGGCCGTCGCCTTCGGTGAGGAAGTACGGGTCGATGTTGGTCGACACCGGAAGCCCGAGGAGACTTGTTCCTGCCAGGCCCGTTCTCCAGGCCTGGCGCTGAAGTCTGACCAGCTGGCTCGGCAGGACGAAGCGGACTGGGACATCGAAATGAGCCTTCACCGTCGCGACGGCGTCCGCGTATCTGGTGCAGTTGCCGAGCCCCACCACCAAGAACAGGGGACGTTTGCTGTTTACTGATGCCGCATTGGCGATGGCCGAGACCGCGAGGGCGCTCGGAGTCGAGCCGTTCGGAGCGTAGCCGCCGGTCGTGAAGACGGGCCGCCCGTCGATCCAGAGGGCTTCGCCGATCGGGTACAAACCCGGCGGACCCTGATATCCGATGAAGTGGCCCCCGGGCGCCTGCGGCCCGTGCAGGAGGCTCCAAAGACCTGATCGCTGCTCAGAGGGGACAGAGTTCCTGTGGGGGAGGTCCTGGCTTACCGCCAGTCCGGCACCCGTCAGGGACGCCTGGGCTGCGGCCACATAGTCATCCCAAAGTGGGCTCCCTACAAAAGACCGAAGGTCCGGGTACCCGAACGGAAGCCAGGCGACCAGCTCATCATTGAAGGTCGAGGTCTCGAAGTAATGCCGGGCAACACCGGGAGTCCACGAGGGAGCCATCCCCTGCATCGACCAGCCCACCGGTACCTTTCCGCGTTCTGGGGCCACCCACCGTGCCTCGTGGTGGCCGATCAAGACCCCGATGTTGTCGCCGTCTGTAAAGACCACCGTGGCATACACCACGTTCTTTTTGAGCCGCGGGGGCCGAGGCAGAGGGCGCTGCACGGCCACTGGGCGGATGGCATTGTGCACCGTCAGGTTCGGGGCAGGAAGGCCCGGTGTGTCGGCCCCGACGAAGTTGAGCCCGTGCCTCGAGGAAAGAACCGTCTGGGCTGTCTCGTCGTTGCTCCAGCCGAACATTGTCGCCCGTCGCCCCTCGACGGTTCTGAGGATCGTCCCTTCGAGTCCGTCGTCGCGCTCACCACTGAAGGTCATGTCACGAAGGTCAGCGGACCAGGTGAATGCTCGAGCGCCGACCGCGTAGTCCCGGACCGTCCAGTTCACGATGCCTTCTGAAGGATCGCCCGGAAGGTCGCCAACCGAGACGAGAGCAAGCGTCGACGGGGTCGAGCCTCCGATCTGGTCAAGTGCCCACTGGTAGGCGATTGCCGCTGTCTTGAAATCGAGAGAGCGAAGGTCAAGGGAGAGGCGCAAATCCTGGGCCAGCGGTCCAACGGCGTCGTCGGGCCCAAAAGCCGCTGTTCCACGAAGCCACGCAAGGGTCGTGGCCACATTGATCGTGGCAGGCACGGTCGGGTCCCAAATCACGAACTGCTCGACACCCCGCTGGATAGCGAGGTTGACCAGGTCCTGCGCGGTGCCGCTCTCGGAGACGATGGCCCGTTGCTTCGCGTAGATATCGGGCCACCGGTTGAAGACTTCCTCGGAAAAACAGTTCGGCATCAGCGGTATCTGCAGGTAAGCCGCCTGCCCTCCGCTCGTCAGGCGGTGGTTGATCAGACCCTGCATTATGGCGAGCGCAACACGCGTCTCGGTGCCGACCTGGCTCGCGTCCACGACCAGGAGCGAGCCGGGAGAGGGTGAAGGAGGTGGCAACCATCCCCAGGTGGTGTCAGATGGCGATCCTTCGACGCTCTGAGCGAGGTCCGCCGCAGACCCGTATGTGCTGGTTCCCTCGCGGCCGACGACGAGTGGCTCTCCAGCCGGACGGGTCGGTTCCGGGGCGGACCTGCCGACTTTTTCCCCCATGATCATCCCCGCGCCGGCCATTCCGAGTCTCCCAGCCCCGGAAAGGAATCGACGCCGACCTACGCGCGGCTGACCGGCGTCGCCAGGCTGGCCTGAGCTTGTTTCACGGGGTTCTGGAAAGGGGATGTCCGTACCTTCTAGTCGTAGTCTGATGATTGCCTGTACCCAGTCTCGCGTCTCGCATGACAGGCAAAGGTCGATGTCTACCAGCGAGGTCGCAAACGCGGGCCCGAGATCAGCCATTCGCCGGACTAACAAGACTCGCGGAGCCCTCCGAGGATCTCGTAGGCCTTCAACGTCCAGCGATGATCGTCACCGTAGATTCGACGAAAGCCGGAAACCGCACTTTAGGCAAATCGCTCCCTCTCGGTATTCGCCGAGTTTGCCCAGCTTGGTGGCGAGTTGCGCCGCGCCGCGCACAAAGTCATTCACGGTGGGAGGAATGTTCACAAGACTGTCGTGAGCCGGATCTGGGTGAGGGTCGCGAGGGAGTCTTCACGGACTAATGAGTCAGTCTCCACGACCGCTCGGCGCGGTTGCCAGCCCGCCTCAGGCCGCAGTCGCCTACTTGGTCGTAACGGGGTTCGTTTAGGCGGACGCCCGGACGGAGGTGGGTTGCGACGTGATCGGCGTCCGGACGACGGAGGGAAAACCGACGCCCGAATAGGGTGCGCCCGCTTCAGCTGCGCTTAGAGACCGGAGTCGCGCCCGAACTCCCGGTTCTGTCTCCAGGCACGCGTTGGAAGGCCTGGCGCAGCCGCACCACGATCAGCTTTTCGACCAGCTCCGACGGTAGAGGCTGATCGACGGGGAAACGCAAAGCTCCGGAGGACTTCTCGTACCTGGCCAGCTCCTCGGCTAGCTCGGGGAACACCGAGCCGCTCTGGGGCAGGTAGCTCAGGTGGTTCTTGAAGTAGGCAAAGCCGGCGATCGTCTTGCCGGCAACCTTGAAGCCCGGCACGCCGTAGGAAATGCACTGCTCGGCGTCGGGAACTACGGCGAGGATGTCGCGGCGCAGTCGGCTGAGCGTCGAGCGCTTTGGTTCTTCAGCGCGTTCCAGGTACTCGTCGATCTCGGCGGCTGACATCAGCGTCCCGCCGCCCTTTGAAACCGGTGGTCGTCCACCAGGTGAAATACTTTGATCAGTCCTTCGGTGCCGAAGTACCCGCCAGACCTGGGCATTACCGCGCGGATCCAGCCTTTGATGTTGTGGCTCCTAAGCACGGTGACCGTGAACTGCTTGTTCGGCTTCATTCGCGTCTTTTTCGCTGGGAGGTATACCGACGGGTCAGCGGCTTCGATGAGTTCCAGGCCGTTTGCGGGACGTCTGGGCAGCGGAGCACTTCGCCCACTTTGACACCTTGGGATAGGAGTCGCGCGTGAGTTGCGTCGGCGTCGCGGGTGGTGAGCCGGATACCCGTCTCGACCCCGGCCGGAACGCCTGGGTGGGCAGTCACTAGAGCCAGGATGGTCCCAGGCAAACCCAGAGGTGCCACCACGATCGAGCGGTCGCCACCCGGTGTTGGAACCTCGAGACGCTTCTCTATGCCGAGAGCGTCGACGTAGAACTCTACAGCTCGATCCTGGTCGCCGACCGGTACGCTGACGGTGCCCACCCCATTGACCTTGACCGGACTGTGGTTGGCGGTGTCTTGGACTGTAGACATCCCGCTCCTCCTTGCTCGGCAACTATTTGGAGCTATGACGAGGCCAGAAGCCAGAATTCATCGGTTCCCGGTCGAAAGAGCCTGGGATTCGGCTCTCACTCGGTTCGTAGTACCAGGGCCGCGGGCGTGCGCGCGGCCATGCGCGCGGGCACGGCCGCGACGAGATTGGCGAGGAGCAGCGCCCCAGCCGCGACCAGTATCAGGGAGGTGGGAACCGTGGGTTGGGGTACAGCATTGATGTTGCGAGCGAAGAGAATCCATAGTTGTCGCCCGACGGCAATGCCGACGGGCACTCCGACGACAGCGGCGATAGCGGCGATGGCCGAAGCCTGCGAGGCAACGGTGGCGGCTAACTGCCGGGAGGTGAATCCGAGGGTCTTCAATAAGGCGAGGTCTCGTCTTTGTCGCCGGACGGACGCGATTAAGGTGAGGGCCAGTGCGACGATCGCGCCGACGGCAAGGCCAGCGGCGAGGATGACAGGTGTTGCTCCCGTGGATTGGTAATTGACGATCTCAGCTGGGTGTTGGACGCCTAGGACCTCGACACTGTCGCCGGCGGCGTTCGGGTCAGCGGCGAAGACCTTGTTGGCGAGATCGGCGATGCGGTTCATGTCCGCCAGTCCTGCCCCGGAGCGTACGCCGTTGTGCAGGCGGACGAAGACCAGACCCGGTCCCCTGAGGTTGGGGTCAGGGTTCTGGATGGCGTGTATGAACGCTGGACTGACGTGGTCGGAGAGCACGGCTCCCGTTCCCATCGAGGTGTGGTCGGCGAAGGTGCTGGCACCGCCGATTGCGGGCAGGGTGGCAGTGCCCACGATGACCAGTTTCGCGGGAGGCAGGTAGAGCGGGGCAGTGTTCGGGCTGCCAAAGGAAAAGACGACAGTGTCGCCAAGGTGTTTGTGCAGAAGCGAGAGTGTGACGGCACCCAAGACGATCTGGTTCTTGTTATCGACGCCATGGCCTGACAGGACCGGTGGCGCGACCGCGGCGTGGTTGTCACCTAACAGGACAGGGACAGTCAGGCCGTCAATTTGGACGGAGAGATTGTGGTATCCGGCCCAGGCCGCAACATAAGGGTCGTGGTTGAGAGCGGCGAGGGCTTGTGGGGGGACGACATTTCCCGAGCTCAGCGCATAGCTCCAGTTCCATCCGTACAGTGCAGGACTTGACACCAACGTGCGCAGTCCGCTGTTGAAGGTAAGTGTCGCCGTGACAATGACGGCTGCCAGGATCGCGCCTGACAGGACGGAGCGGGCAGGGACCGCGCTGCGACCACGACCGGGCTTGAGCGCGAAGCGGAGACCGACGGCGCCAGAGACCGGCAGGCCTGCAGAGGTTGCCATCTGTAGAAGTTTCGAGTCGCGCGCCAGGTCAATGCGGGACCTGGCAGCCAGACGGTGGGGAGCTCCTCGGTAGGCCAGTGTCAGGGCGGTGACGCCGAGTCCGCCGATCAGCACGAGCACTCCAAAGCCCAGGACCGTCCAGTCGAACGCGATCCCGGGCGGGTGGTAGACCTGTCGGATCGGTCCGAGTGGAGAGAGTGGCGAGAGCGCGACCGCGACCAAGACCGCGAGCAGCGAGCCGGCCACAGTCGCGGCCAGGACGCCGACCAGCTCGTCGGCAATAGTCGTGGCCGGACTGGCACCGAGCGCCCAGAGCACCTGGAGTTCATCATCGGCCGAGCGCAGTTGCCGGGAGATGGCGATGGCCGCGATGGCCAACGCTGCGAAAGCGGCGATTGCCCCGAACACGCCGAGAGCGATCGACTCTGGTTTGACGGCTCGCTCCACCTTGGTCTCGGTGAGCAAGGTGACACTGAAGTTGGCGTCGCTCCCGCTCGGGAGCAGACGGATGAGCGCCTCTTCCACTGTGGGAATATCGCGGCTGCCGTGCACGAGTTGCATGGCGTACCAGGTGCCCTGGACGGCTTTGGAGGCGATAAGAGTGCGGGTCAATGCGGGAGTGAACAGGACGTCGGTCGGGAGACGGTCCGTGTCGTCCTCGATCACTTGGTCGTTGAAGACAACGATTCCGACAAGTTTCATGTCGATCCTGCGCTCCGGTGGCACGCGCGGCGTGCCGAAGCCCGGCGAGTTGAATTGGTTTGATGTGTACACGCCCATGGGAATGACCTGACCGACGCGAAGTCCCAAAGCTCGAGCCCCCAACGCAGTGGTGACGAACTCGTCGGCACGAGCAGGATTGGCCATCTGACCCACGACGGCGGTGGCACGGTCCTCATTGAAGTACAGGCCGTCGACGCTGCCGACGGGGTTGATCGGAGCGGTCAGGTTCGGGGCCCCGTCCCGCTCCAGCGGCGCGACCTCTGCGCCCACCCAACTTTCGACCCGCTTGACCCCCGGAAGATGAGCGATCTCGCGCGTCAGCGTTGGCGAATAGTTGCTCGCAGCGGCGTTGGTGATGCCATAGGTCGACATCGTCAAGTCCGACGCGTTCGTGCTGGCGAGAAAGACCGGATAGGACGATTGCGTCCGTCGGGCCGCCGCGATCGACCCCATGGCGGTGCCACCGATCAACCCGATCAGCAATATCAAACCCAGGTAAGCGCTCCACCGGCGCGCGAAAGTGGTCTGCGAGCGGTACCACACCACCCTCGTGGCGCTAGCTTTCACATCCCCCCCCACGTTCCAGTACAGAAATAACGCCGAGCCTTCCCAGTCCTTCTGCAAGCGTTAATCACTCATCGGTCGGATACAAGGATGACAGTCTCCCCACGGGCTCGTGCTACCACCACGAGCCCCGAGCGTCGACCGACTCGTGCAGCGGGACAGGTCCGCGAGCGCTTGAGCGCGGAAAGTACCATTCGACGACCTGGTACATGAGCCTGCCATCGCAAGTCCCGAGCTTGAAGGCTATGACGGTGGTGCGTTCCTCTGTTCCCGTCGCCGCATATTGGTGCGGGCCGACATATTCGCCCGTGCCTGTCCTGATAGCCTTGGGTCCACCCAGGACTTTCAGTCGACATGGAAAACGTCACCGGTGTAGGCGCCGATGGCCTGACGCGCCCGAAGCCCCCACAGCCCTGAAAGACGCCTGCCAATCGTCCCAGCGTGGGTACCGGTGCGGCGGCGCTCGAACATCCAGTCAGCGCCAAAGCGCCGAGGACGACCAACCACATCGCTGACCAGCGCCGTATCGTCACCAAGCGCAGGTTTGTCAGGGCCAGCGCGGGGTTTCGGGACGCGAACTACCCGGCTGATGATCCAACAAGGCTTCGCGATAGACCTCGACTATCGGCGCCTCAGCGAGCATCGATCGCCATCGAGCGAGGTACTGCCCCATGGTCGAATCGGATCGAGTGCGTTCGTCGTCCTCCTGACAGGTGCGCTCGTCGGCGTACTCAATTTGCTCGATGAAGCACTCCGGGTCCGCATCCTTCGATAGGAGAGATACGCGAATGCCGCCGGGAGCCCCGTAGAAGGGAATTGCCTCCCGGAAAAAGGCGCGCAACTCGGCTTGACGGTCCAGAGCGACACGAATCCGGAGATGGACAAGGACGGTTGGTCGCCACCCGTCAGGAAATGCTGGGTTCATCGGGCCAGCGTGCCACGAGAGGCGTGCATGCGCCCAAGGGACCTTCCCTACGACGGTCCGGGCCGGCTTTGGAGCACGGCTGAAGGTGATGGCCATGACACTCTGCGCCTAGCGCTTTGGAGAGCCCAAGTGGCGAAGTCGAAGGGGCGTCGTCCAGCTTGAGGAGTTAAGCGTTCAGGAACTCCGCCGCCTGCCTCTTCCCCGCTCTACGGATTGGCGATCGGCAGCCGCACTTCGAAGCAAGACCCTTCGCCGAGAGCGGAACTGACGACTCCAACCGCGCCGCCGTGGACCTCGACGATTCGCCGGACGATCGCCAGCCCGAGGCCCGATCCTGGCACCTTGCGTTCAGTCGAACCGCGATAGAACCGGTCGAAGATATACGGAAGATCCTCTGCCGCAATCCCCGGCCCTTTGTCGGTCACCGTAAGGACCGCCGCCGCCGAGTCAATGCTCAGCCCGACCTCGATTACGGCGCCTTGTGGGCTCCACTTCGCGGCGTTGCTCACGAGGTTCGCTACAACTCGAGCGAGGTCGTTGCGCACCCCGCGAACAAACACGGGAACGAGACTGTCTTCAATTTCGACATGCCGGTCGCGTCGCATGTCTGAGAGGACGTCTGTGACGACGTCGTGGAACGCAACGACGTCGGTGTGCCGGGATAGTTCGAGCGTTCCTTCCTGCCGGGCAAGCTCGATCAGATCGCCCACGAGGCGACCGAGCCCGCCTAGCTGGTCGACCACGTCCGCGAGGAGTTGGGCTCTCGCCTCGGAATCGATCTCGATGCGGCCCGCCAGAATGTCGACGTTGGTCCGCAGACTCGTCAATGGTGTTCGCAGCTCATGCGAGGCGTCGGCGACGAGCTGGCGTTGTGCGAGCTGGGAGCTTTGAAGCGCGGCCAGGACAGTGTTGAGGCTCACTGCCAGTCTGCTGAGTTCGTCGCGGCCCTCCACTGGGATCCGCGTTCCAAGGTCTCGAGTTGTGGCAAGGCTCTCCGCGGCAGCGGTCAGCCGTCGTACCGGTCGCAGGACAAGTCCCGCAATAGAGGTCCCGAGGAGCAGGGCGAGGACCACGCCTGCGGTGGCTGCAAGCGCGAGTGCCTCGGCCAGCCGCTCGAGTTCAGCGTTCCGCGTCGGCTGGACGAGTTCGAGCGCGAGCCCTTTGCCGAAGCCGGTCACCAGTTCGCTCACGGGTACTGAACCGACAGTCGTGCTCGTGAAGTAGCCATTAATTTTGCCGGCCGCGACCGCGTCCACCTTCGCGGTCACGGGAAGCCGTGCTGAGCTGCGCGAGGGAGTGATGACTACACCATTGGGTTCGACGACCTGTTCGGCAGGTTCGTTAGCGAGCAAGGATGGCGGGCTAAACAAAAGCTTGAGCGCGGCGGGGAGGCCGCCGTGCGTGCGCGCCGTGTTTAGCGTCTCGGCCTGGCTTGTGAGCGTGCCGTCGACCGCGTCAAGCAGGTCGTGGCGAAATACGACATATGCACTAGCGGAAACCAAGATAACTGCTACAGAGACAGCGAGTGCGGTAATGAGAGCGACGCGCGAACGCACTTGAAGTCTGGCCGCTCCGCCCCCTCCGCCGAGCCAGCCTCCACGGGTCTCGAGGGATTTTCCGCTCGGTGAACTCATTCCCGAAGGACGTAGCCGACGCCCCGGACTGTTTGAATAAGTCGACTCTCGCCGTGTGACTCGGTTTTCCTACGCAGATAGCCGATGTAGACGTCGAGCGAATTCGAGGCCGGACCGAAGTCGTAGTCCCAGACGTTCGCCGAGATCACGTGCCGCGTGAGAACCCGACCCGGGTGCCGCAGGAACAGCTCAAGGAGAAGGAACTCCGTGCGAGTGAGCTCTATCTCTCGAGCGGCCCGACGGACCTCCCTCGATCCGAGATCGAGGGAGAGGTCGCCATAGCGCAAGACTTCACTCGCCTCGGCCGGCCCGGCACGCCGGAGCAGTGCGCGAAGTCTCGCCAAAAGCTCCTCGAGGGCGAATGGCTTGACCAGATAATCGTCTGCCCCGGCGTCGAGCCCGGCGACGCGGTCGTCGACGCCCTCGCGCGCGGTGAGCATGAGGACCGGTGTCCTGTCTCCCGCCTCACGCAACCGGCGACAGATCTCAAGGCCGTCGATACCTGGCATGGACACGTCGAGAACGACTACGTCCGGGGCCCGAGCCGTCAAAGAGTGGATGGCGGCCGTGCCTTCCGCCGCCGTCTCCACGTCGTAACCATTGATCACGAGTGCCCGCCCGACCGCTCGAAGAATTCCCTCTTCGTCGTCGACGACAAGCACTCGTGATCGCTGTTTGCTCATCTCATTTGTCCCGATGACACCATTTTGGCGCCTTAGCGGTGCAGATAGTTGGTTTATGTGGCTAGCTGGCCTCAGGACCCCGTGTAACCGCCTGCTGCCAAGCCGATGACGCTGGCATTGTAGTTGGCCCGGGCAAGCGCGATGTCAGCGGCCAAGAGCTGATGGTTCGCGTTGACAAAGACGTGTGTGTCACGAGGAAAGTCTTGCGGTAGCTGCGCGATCACAACTGTTGAGACGTGCGCGGAATCGGCAGCGGCCAAGTTGACTTGAGCAACGTACGCGGTGTCATGGCTGAGAGCATTTGCATATCCCGGTTGACCCATCAGGGTGTCGATCTCGGCTAGCAATGCCGTCTCACCCGCTTGCAGAGTCGCTGCTTGCGTGGCGACGCTGTCGGCTTCTATTACCTCAAACACCTGTGGCGTCAGCACAGCAAAAACCCGGTTCCCCTGGATCATCGACTTCTGGGCCGCTCTCAGCTCAGCCATCGTCGTGTCCGTCTTCACTTGAGCAAGGAGCCCGTTGATGTTCGCGGTAGCCGCCGTGAGTCGAGCGGCAAGCGTGCTTGCGTCGCTCGGGCTAAGTGAGGCTGCCTTTGTCACGTCAGTAGAAAGTACCCCAAGTTGGTTTACGCGGTACGTGAGCTGTTGCTCCAGTTGCTGCTGGAACTGTGTGATCTTCGCGGGTGAAGCGGAGGTCGACGCTCCGGCCGACATGGCGAACAGAAAGCTGCCTGAAGCGATCACTGCCCCGACGACACCAAGCCGGATTGGGTTGCTGATTCTCATGATTCTCCTCCTACGGTTCAAGGACTGGACTAGTGACGACGCCGAAGGACGGCCCGCCATTGAGCATGTAACCAGAGGCAGATGAAAATCACATGAGACAAGGCGAAAAGTTTGCAACATCACGCTCTGCGCGGTTGAGGTTGTCGCGAAACCACTGCCACTTTGCGGAATGCGAACTGTTGTCAGTGCCTTTGTCTCTGGTTGCTGCGCAGTTGTGGCACCGTCTTCAGCTACCCATGATGGGACTGGTCTGCAAGGCGTAGCCGTAACGACCGGCCGGAGGTCCCGAGGTGCTTGCAAACTCCCCCGCGCCGCTCACCACGACAGCCGGACTTGAAGCTCCGTCTGACACACCCGCCCTGAACAAATAGCTGGTAACCGGCGATCAGTCGCCCGATGTCCGGCAGCTAGCTAGCTAAAAGGTGACCGTGAAGAGCATCACCGAGACGCGCCATGATCCCACGCCGAACCGGTCAACGGTTCGTCCTTCGCGCTTACCGCGGACGGACGAGCCCAGCAAGCAGACGACCCCAGTTGAGTGCTTCGTCGCCGAGATGACGAAGAATCTCGGGCTCGGAGACCAGCCCATCGATATCCGTTGTCGTCGTATCCTCCTACGCCTCACCGCTTGGGCAACCTCTGAGGGCTTGCCGCTCGCACGGGAAGCGATCTTGGATCCGGACACCGTCGAGCGCTTCAGTCAGATCGGTCTCGCCAATGACAGATTGTGAACCATGCTTCGGATATCCTGATCCTTCATTTCACCTGGTCGCTCCGGTGCACGTAGCAATGGGTTTCGGAGAAGAGACTGGCCCCCTGGACCGGAAGGGGTTCTCCATCCTGAACAGGCAGGGCGGGCAGTACTGGCTCACCTCGGTGCCTGGGAAGTTCCCGCCGCAGTGGGCACAGCGTCGGACCAAGCCTGTGGCAACAGTCTTCAAGGTGTCGTCGAGCAACTGTGCCCAGTCCAATTGGTCGGTCCGGATCAGCACGCCCGACGGGCAGAGCGACACGCAACGGCCGCAGTCGACACATCGGGACACCAAGGACTTGAGAGTGAAAGCACCTACGTCGGAATCCGTTTGGTCGAGCGACAACGCGCCCGTCGGGCATGCCCGGACGCAGACGCCACAAGCGGTGCACTCGGTTGCGACCAAGGCAGCGGACGGCGCGGAGAGTTCGTGCATGGCACTCGGTGACGCGCCGTTGCTTGCGAGATGACGCAGCGCCGCGAGGGAGCGGGCTCGTTGGTCGGCGTGGACGTCGGGCATCCACGAATAGTCGAGGCGCGCCAAGAACAACAGTCGGCGGCGAGAGACCGGCAGTCGATGCATGTCATAGACGTGCGCGCGACGATGCCGTCGCTCCCGCTCGGTCTCGCAGGCCACTAGGCATACACCGGGATAGGTCTTTAGAAGACGGTTGGCCTCGGCAATGGTCGTCCCGATGCGTTCGACCTGCAGGCAACCCGAAGCGAGAACGGTCAGTTGCGCGACGCCGCCGGCCGCTGCCTCCAGATAGGAAGCCGCTGACAGCTCAGCAGCACAGCCATCAAGCTGCACGACGAGAGCGTCCGAAGGCGCCCACACAGGGCCCGCCTCATGCGCACATACGAGTTCGACGTTGGGGGGGTCCGGCTGATCGGCGAGCCAACGTAACAGCGAGCTGAGGTCGTCCTTGTCGTTCTTCGTCCCGTCTGGGGCCTCAGGGCTGGCCGCTGGGCCGCCTGGGCCGCGCAACACGGTGGCGCCTGTAGTCACCACGAGGCGACGTGGACCAGGACTCCGAGTCCTACGGCACCCACGCCCTGGTAGAACGCCGTCTCTGCGTTTGCCTCAACCAAGCCGAGACAGTCCGCAGCCCAACGCAGGAGGTGCTCGCTCAGGAAGCGGCGCTGGGCTCCGAGCGCATCATCGACCGCAGTTTGGTCCCTGCGCTCGAGCGCGTCGAGTGCACGGCTGCAAAGTAGGGCCAGGAAGGAGAACTCGAGGCCTAGATGGTCGTCCGGCTCGCGGTTGAAGCTGGGTGCCTGGAGCCCAAGGGAGCGATACTCGGCCCGTACCTCGAAGGTCGGCGCATCGAACACAAGTCGTTCGACGGTCCGGTAGACGGACTCATACGGTGGCGCGAGAAGGGAATTCGGCCCTACGAACAGCCGCTCGTAGTCTTGCTGCAACACCGCCCCGGGCTCACCCGCGGCGCTCGAGGCGGTGAGCAAGTCGATGCCGCGGGACGTCTCGGGATCGCGCGGCATCGGCCAGGACTCGAGCTGGCCCGGCTCACCAAGGCGTCTCCGCAAATCGTCGTCGGCCGGGGCGAGCAAAAAGCGCGCCATCGCGCCGTAAGCGGCGGCGAAACCATCGAGCCGTGCCGCGAGCGCCCGGTTGTCCAAGGTCGCAGAGGGCATGATTTCAGAACCCGATCCGCACGTTGCTCGTGTAGAAGAGGATCCGACCGAGAACCTCAGAAGCGAGTACGAGGACGAACGCCGTGGAGACGGCGTAGACCATGACGCGTTGGCTCAGGCCCTCACTTGCAACGGCCTCTGTCGTTCCTCCGGAGGTGGCCGCTGCCAGCGATCCCGGGGTTCCGGCGCGGAGCTGATGCAAGAAGAAGGCGATGAGCGCGCCACCGGCGAAGAACAGGACCATCTCCACGATGAACACCGATCCGCCCCCGTAGAGGAGGAGATTGGCCGATTGAGCGGCAGTCCCTCCCTTCGAGGAAAGCTCGAGCGCATAGGTGGGCTCGACGACGAACTGCACGCCGAGGAGCGCCATGGCCGAAGCCGAGATCCACCGAAGCGACTGGTAGAGGAGCGGCCTGGTGTCGCCGCCGTGCCGGGAGCGCAGTCGGGGGATTGTCGTGACCGCGACGAAGTCGACACCGACAGCAAGGCTGCCGAGCAGGAATGTCGTGACGAAGAAGCTGACCGGCGTCGCCCAGGAGTCCCATCCCGGGATCGTCGGGATCACGTAGATCATCGCCTGGGAGAAGATGAACGCCAGACCGAAGAGCGCGGTGAGCCCGGCGAGTACCTGGAGCAACATCGGCGTGAACCATTTGCGCCCGTGGGAGACGGAGAACACGATTGCTCCCACCGCGAAGGCGACGCCGAAGACGATCTCCCGGCTAAGCCAGCTGCGGCCGAAGTTCTCACACGTGTAGAGCGCGTGGAGGGGATCACCGAGGTGCGCCAGACTTATGCAGAGCGCCACCACCATGATCGGCCCGATCGCGTACAGGGCGGGGTCTGACAGCTTGTCGATCTTCGCCTGGCCGTTCTTGCGCCCGGCGAGTACGTGAAAGACGCCGTTCACGACGAAGGCACCGACGGACATCTGCGCCAGGATCGTAAATATCACGAGGGGAATGTCTTGAGTGTCCATGTCACACCAGTTCCTTGGGGTTGACCACTGTGCCGGCGGTGGAGCCGGTCGGCTGGGCGTTTCGGGAAGGGGCGATCACAAGCGAAGGGCGGGTGATCGTGGGATCGGGCAGCGGGGCGATGTTGTTGATCGACCCATGCTTGGCTCGTAGCTCTGACAGCTCGCCGAACTCGAGGGCGCGGCTCGGACAAGCGCTGACACAAGCCGGCTCCTTGCCCTCCGCGAGGTAGTCGGCACAGAAATTGCACTTGGTCTCGACTCCACGTGCGGAGTCGAACTGCGGTGCTCCGTAGGGGCAGGCCCACTCACATAGCCGACAACCGACGCAGAGTCCGTCGTCGATCGAGACGATGCCGTCAGCGCCCTTGTGGATGGCGGTAGTGGGACACACCTTGACACAGATCGGGTCCTCGCAGTGGTTGCACGCGATCGAGGTGTAGTAGGCGAATGCCGTGGTCTGGAAGACGCCGTCAGACTCGACGGTGGAGCCACCCGCCCACTCGGCTACGCGCCGCCAGATCACTCCTATGGGCAATTCATTCTTATCCTTGCAGGCGATCTGACAGGTCTTACATCCCGTGCAGTAGTTCTGGTCAAAGAAAAAACCTAGTTGCTCTGCCATAATCTGACCTCTTCCTTCAGACCTTCTCGACCTGGGCCAACATGGTGTACTGCCCATTGCCCTTCGCCAGCGGCGTCGGCATCTGGGTGGTGAGCGTGTTCGCGCAACCACCCACGTCGACTCCGTTCGAATCCGGCGTGTACCAAGCGCCCTGGGGCACCGATATCACTCCAGGGGCGATCCTCGGGGTCACCCTGGCGGCGATCTGGATCCGACCTCGAGCATTGAAGACATAGACGAGGTCGCCGTTGGCGATCCCGCGCTCTTCTGCATCGGTGGGATTGATCCACACGATCTGCGGCTCGGCCTCGTGCAGCCACGGGACATTTGCATAGGTCGAGTGCGTTCGGCCCTTGAAGTGATTGCCCATGCACTGGAGCGGGTAGGTGCTTCGCAGCGGATCGGTCGGGCCCTCCGGGTAGTCGTACCAGGCGGGTATCGCCGCGATCTGCTGGCCCTTCGGGAGCTGCCAGGTCTGGTTGAGCTCCCAGAGACCCTTGGAGAAGATCTCGATCTTGCCTGAAGGGGTGCCGAGCGGATTCTTCTTCGGATCCTGACGGAAGGACTCGAAGCCCACGACGGTGTGGTCTGGGGCGTATGGCTGGCGCCAGATGCCCATGGCGGCAAGCTCCTCGTAGCCTGGAAGGCCGGGCACGGCATGCTGGCTCTGGGCCACGAGCAGACGGACCCACTCCTCCTGGGTCTTGCCCTCGGTGAACGCCGCCTCGACGCCCATGCGCTTGGCGATCTCGGTGCAGATCTCGTAGATCGGCTTGGAGTCGAAGAGCGGCTCGATCGCCTTGCTGGCCAGGATCACATAGCCCATGGGTCCCGTGCTGCCTTGCGGGATCAGATCGACCTGCTCGGCGTTGCTGGCATCGGGGAGCAGAATGTCGGCATAACGGGCAGATGGCGTCATCTGGGTGTCGATCACGACGATCATCTCGCACTTGGAGGTGTCCGCGAGGATCTGCGCCGTGCGATTGCAGTCCGCGTGCTGGTTGATCATCGCGTTTCCCGCATAGTTCCAGATGAACTTGATCGGGGCGTTCAACTTGTCGGCACCTTGCACGCCGTCGGCGAGGGCGGTCATCTCCGGCCCTCTCTCTATCGCCTCGGTCCAGGTGAAAAACGAGATCATCGGCTTCACCGGGTTGTTTCCCGTCTGGAAGGAAGCGATCGGCAGTCCATAGTCGCCCTGGGGAGCCCCGACGCCGCCGCCGTGAATACCGACGTTGCCCGTCATCGCTGCAAGGAGGTACGGGCCTCGCACACTCGAGTCGCCAATGAAGGATCGCTGTGGTCCCCAGCCTTGGAAAATCGCGCAGGGCTTGGCCTGTCCGATCTCGCGTGCAAGTTGAATGATCTTGCTTGCTGGCACCCCGGTGAGCTTTGCTGCCCATTCCGGTGTCTTCGCCGTCTTGTCCGGACCGTCGCCTAGGACGTAGCTCTTGTAGGAGCTCCCGGCCGGCACCCCGGCGGGCATGTGCTCCTCATCGAAGCCGACGCAGTACTTGTCGAGGAACGCCTGGTCCTGCAGGTTCTCGGTCAGCATCACGTAAGCCAGTCCGGCAACGAGCGCCGTGTCGGTTCCCGGCCGCAGCGGGACCCACTCGTCGGCCATCGTCACCGCAGTGTCAGAGAGCCTGGGATCGACGACTATTACCCGCGCGCCGCCGATCTTCTTTGCCTGTTCGAGCACGAAGGTCTCGGCTCCGCCGCTCATGAAGGTCACCATCGGGTTGGCGCCCCAGAGCACCACGAGCTTGGAGTTGACGGTGTCGTCGTAGCTATTGCCACTCGGGAACGGTGTCCCGTACCAGTAGGGCGAGACCGCCTGGTACTGCGCGGTGCTGTAGTACCCGTAATAACCTAAACAGCCGCCGAAACTGTTCATAAGCCGGTTGCTGATGCCCCCTCCGGTGATGTTTCCTCCCGTGGTCCCCGTCGCGTACTGGATGTACACGGCATCGTTCCCGTACTTGGCGATCGTGCTTTTGAGCGAGTCAGCGATGGCGTCGAATGCTTCGTCCCATGTGATGCGGGTGAACTTGCCCTCACCACGCGCGCCGACCCGCTTCATGGGGTACTTGAGGCGATCTGCGTTGTAGATCCGCTGGCGGATGGAGCGGCCACGGAGGCACGCGGGAATCCGCTGGCTGCCGAGTTCGTCGTTGCCGGTATTGTCCTGCTCGACTCGGACGACCTGCCCGTTGGCAACCTTCAACCGGAGCGGACAACGGCTCCCGCAGTTGACGTTGCACGAGCTCCACACGATCTTGGCGTCTGCGGTGCTACTGGTCAGCTCGGCCGCCTGCGCGGGGTCCGCCTGCCCGATCGGAACGAGGCCCAACTTCCAACCGGTGCCGGCTACGGCCGCTGTCCCGCCGACGACAGCGCTCCACTTAAGGAAACACCGCCGAGACACATCCTCTCGCGTGACTTCAGGCAGCCACGCAGTCTTGTCAGTCATCGGCCGATCCTTTCTATTATGTGCGCCCAGCAATCATCCCCAGCTGAGCTATGAGACGGGTGACCAATTGACCCTTTGTCTTGAGCGCAAGCGCGCTCTAATGGTGTTCTACGGGGCCAATGGCTCATCCCTGATAGGAAACATTGGGCCTTTGATCCAAGGCTAGGAGCTGGAAGAAAGGAGCCAAAGTGAGTCTCGGTCGGCCTCTGCGCTCGGCCGGATCTACCGGTGCCGAGCCCGTCGATAAGAAGCGTAACTTCCAGGTCGGGATTCACGCGTTGGCCCAGCCACATAGCTTCAGCCCGTGCTTTGTGTGGCTGCTCTCTACGTGTGCATGTCACCTCAACCTCGATGACTACACACGTACGCATAATGTCATTTGACTACCGTGCTAGCAAGATCGTTAGGGCCAAAGGTCCTTGTCTCAACGGCCAAGCGGTCCTAGCGGCATCCGCCGCGGATCAAGATCTCCTGGTGGGCGTCCCTTGCTGGCTCAGTTGGTGGGCAGCTGGAGCCTCGCGGCGAGTCGCTCGACGGCGACACGCGCTTCTGCCGGCGCGATGCCGGCGATACCGACAAGCCAACACGAGAGAGGGGCGGCAGTGCGCTCCGCGGCATGCGCTGCCGAACCGGTGAGCGCCAGCAGGGCCGGACGCTCGAGGACAGCGTGACCGCCCATCAGACGAAACGCCGAGCGCGTCGGCAGCTCGAAGCTCATCATCGCCGCGACGGATTCCCCGGCAGGCACAGCACCGGTCCCCCAGAGCCGGTCAGCGTGGCGAAGCCGAACGGCTTGGCCGGACGGATCAGGATTTCCATTCCGCACAGCGAGCCGGCGCCGAGCCGCCCAAGCAAGGTCTTCATGTACGGTCTGACGTCGTCGGCATAATCACGGCGCCTCAATCAAGGGGCGGAGGGCATCAGGGCGGCTTCCCGGACTGCACGGAACAAGCAGCAGCCTCTTTATTCGATCGCTCTCTTCCAGTTGTGGCCGTCTGGTCGATAGCCGTTGGCGAACGGAGCCGACGACTCCGTCATAGAAACATCCTCCTCCTGCTCAACAACACAACGGTCATCGCCAGCATCGTTATGTCGACAACTTCAGGGCGCTTACCCCCAGCGAGTAGAGGCTTCTCCGGAAGGCGGCATTGACTTGTTGCACAGAAGCGTGCACGTCCAACGCGAGGCGTACGAGAACACTGGGCAGGAGCGCACTTTGACGCCGTCTACGTCCGAGGCAGGAGACCGCACCGTGACGCTGCCTGCCGAGATCCGAGACGAACTGAGCGACCACCTGGACGCCTACGTCGCCCCGAACCTGAGTATGTGTGTTCACTCGACCCTCGGGACTGCCGCTGCGCCGTTCGGACCTGTTCGAACGCCTGGCCTGCCGCTTGTGCCGCCGTAGGGATCGAGGGCGTGCACCCGCACGACCTGAGGCACTTCTCGGGTACGACCACGGCCCGCATGCCGGGGATGACGACCAAAGAGGTCATGTCACGGATGGGCCACACGAGCCCTCGGGCGGCGCTCATCTACCAACACTCCACCGCGGAGCGCGACCAAGCCGTCGCGGACTACTTGGGAGGCGTCATCGCCGAGGCGAAGCGTGCGCCTAAGTCCGCGTAGCACGTCTGCGTCCCTAGTGGTCCCGCGCCCTCCTCGCGCCAACGAGCCGGGGCATGTGGCAGCCAGCCATTGCTTGTAGGGCTTCTACCAGGATATTTACGGGAGGCGGCGCCCAGAATCGAACTGGGGTAGAGGGCTTTGCAGTACCGTACCGATTGCCTAAAACTACCTGATGGACGCCATTATATCGGCCCCGATGGGAGCGAGATGGGAGCGGCGGGGAGCGCAAGATCGGGCACTAGCTAGCGGTCTTCAACAGTCGGCCTTCCGATAAGCAATCGGTGGCTTCTTGGCGCGGATTACTCCGAGTGCGCGGAGACGGGCTGACAGAGAGCGAGGTGAGGGTTTTCGTATCGGCCCCCATCTACGCTGAGTGAATCACCGCGTTAGGAGTAGGCCGTGATGACCAAAGCTGTACACGTTCCCTACACCGTCGAAGAGGACGAGGACGGGGTCTGGTGCGCGCACTCGCAACTACGGCCCAGCGTTGGCGCGAACGGCGAGGGCGCTACGCGCGAGGAGGCGGTTGACGATCTGCGTGAGGCTCTAGCGGGATTGATCGCCGAGTTCGGAACGCCTGATGAGTTGACCGTGACGGTGGACGTGGTCTGATGCCCGAAATGCTCGCCGCGAGCGACACTCACACACATGCGCACGGGCGTGCTCGTGCTCTTCGTTCAGGGTGTTGAGGTAGCGAATCGGGCGGTGCTTCCCACTCTCCGGTTGTTCTACGAGCACAGTCCGTTCGGTCATCGTCATCCCCGGCGGGCTGTCGGAGAAGACCACAAGACAGATCGGTCTCGGCCCGTGGCGCTGGACGCTGTCGGCATCGCCCTGCTCGTCGACTACCAGGCCCGCGTCGACCATCGGCCAGGGAATCAGAGGCCGGTCATCCTCGACGACGGGTTTGTCTTCTCGTCCTGAGTCGATTGCTCCAAGCCCTTGTGCCCAGGCAACATCCTCGGCCGCGTACTGGCACGGGCGGCGTCAAGGGAATTGGAGTCCGGCTAAAAAGGCCGCCGGCCACATTGTTTGTGCTAGCGGGCGCTAGTTCACGCACAGCGTGTACAAGCGACACTTCCGACAAATATGAGTTGCTATAGTTGTCACTGATACACGTTGAGCGTGAACTGGAGACGACCATGGCAAACGATCGGGCTTTGAAGGTCCTCGACCGGTTCGCCAGCAAAGGGCGGACGGCCTTCAGCGCGGCTGAGGTTCGAGAGGCCCTTGGTACGTCACGTCAGGCCACCTCCAACCTGCTCGCCCGTTGGGCGAACCTGGGCTTGGTGGATCGCCTGGCGGTCGGAAGGTACGCCATCCGCCAGATCGGTTCCCTGGGGACCGCAGCGGTGTGGGACGACCTCGGCTCGGCGGTGGCCGCAGTTTTCGCCGGCCACCCCCACCGCATCGGATTCCTGACGGCTCTGGATCACCACGGGTTGCTGGTGCGGCCGGTCCGTGCCATCCAAGTCGCCAGCCCGTATCGACCTCGGGAGAAGGCGCTGACCGGACGGCCCCTTCGCGTCATTCGTGAGAGAGAGGACACCGTCCTCGTCGGGACCGAACCTCTCGGCCCGTCGCGCGTCGCAACGGTGCCAAGAGCACTCCTGGACGCGGCCTCGCGCCCGCTCCTGGTGGGAGGCGCGTCGCGAGTCGCCGAGGCCCTCGCGGCGGCAGACACCGTCGTGGGAATCCGCGATCTTGCCCGTGAGATCAACGCCGATGCCGCCTACCGTCGGATTGGGTCCATCGCGACCGCGCTGTCGCTCCCCGTGGCCCAGGGGCTGGAACTGCCCGTGTGGCGCTCCCTGATCGAGTTGGATCGCAAGGCGCGCGGCGAGAACGGCTGGGTCGACAAGACGTGGGGTGTCGCGTGGCCCTATCCGGTAACCGAGCTGGAGGCGGTCGTGGCAGCATGATCGCCAAAGGTGTCATCACGCAGCGAGCCAACGATGAGCGGCTCCCCGCTCAGACCATCGAGCGCGACTACGTGCTGGCCCACGTCTGCGCGGATATCGGCTCCGTCGGCGACCCGCGTCTCGTTTTCAAGGGGGGCACCTTGCTCCGCCTCTGCTACTTCGCCGACTACCGCTACTCCGCCGATCTCGACTTTTCGGCCATCGACGGTCTCTCGAGCGGCGACGCCGTCGCCCTTGTCGCGGTCGCGGTAGAGACCTGCCGCAAGCGCCTCGAAGTACCCCTCCTGGAGATCGTTGACGGTGAAGGTGGTACTCCGTGGGTGAACTACGTGGGGCCGCTCGGCGCCAAGCCCCGGAAGCTCAAGCTCGACATCTCTGATACCGAACTGGTCGAGTCGCACCGCAGGATCGCGTTGCAACCACACTGGCCCGACCTTCCCGAGGGCACGGCGATCGACGGCTACACCCTCGACGAGGTAGCGGCGGAGAAGGTTCGATGCATTGCCGAGCGCTTGCAATGCCGCGACCTGTACGACATTCACGAACTGCTCGACGACGGCAACGTTGATCCCTTGGAAGCCTGGCACCTCTACCTGCGCAAGGCGGAGAACGACGAAGGGCGGGGACGGCAGCGAACTTCACCTCGGGAGTGGTCGGCAACGTTTGAGAGACGCATGGCTGGGTATCGCGATCGATGGGACGGGGAGCTCGGCGACTACCTACCGGGCGAGGTCCCGTCGTTCGCCGACATCGAGAGACGCAGCCGCCGATACCTTGCGCCGCTTCTCGATGCCGCCCGCTTTCTCTCGGAGCAGCCCTAGCCGATCGCGCTGCTCGCAGGCGAACGCGCCGCCCGCGCCCAATCGTCAGCCGCGCCGTCGCTGTCGCTGTCCCGCCGATACCTTCGGCTGAAGCCTCACCCATGTCCTTCATCAGCTTGTCGGTCGCGCCGCGCCCGCGTCCTGCGGGCAACACGAGGACGTCGATATCCTCCGAGAAGCGCTCCACTATGCGATAGCCCTTCGACAGGCTGGTCCCGCCCTTGAAGATGAAGGCAGCGCCGAAGTCGCGAGCCAGCACCCGAAGGACCTCACTCACCCAATAGTCCTTCTCGACGGCGGTGGGGCTGATACCGAGGCGCTCGGCCGCGGCATCGAGCTTCGGCCCGATCTCAACCAAGTCCCGAAATCGGGGCATCGTCAGCCGGTCAGTGCGAGGTCGTGGTGAACCGACTTGCTGCGAGCTGGTCGAACGGTGTCGAGTAATTCTGGTTGGCCGAGCGCGCCGAAGAGACGGCGAAGTCGCTCCCGAACTCGGGGTGGCTCGGTTTGCGACGCGCGGGCGAGCCGGTCGAGACGGACCGTACCGTTGTCAGCGAGATGGGCAATCCGATCCACTGCGTCGTGTGTTGAGACCTCGACGAGGGCGTTCCAGTCTCGCAGGACCTCAAAGAGCGCGACCTCGGCAGGGCGGAGTCGCTCATCGCGGCGCTTGGTGCTGGCCGCACGACTGACGTAGTGGACGGGGCCTGGACTGCGTGGCGCTCGTCCTGGCACGGCGATCGCCTCGCGGCGCGTCACTTGGGTTGAAAGGCCGAGTGCCAGGGCGGCGCTCCATCCGCTAGGACCGGTGCCTGTGCCACCGACGATCTCACCAGCGAGGCGATCGGGTGGCGGGGGAGCCATGCCGAGTCGGGTGGGTGTGCCGCACCAGTAGAGCCCTCGCCGGACTCGGCGGAGATCTCCGGTTCGAGTCATCCGCGAGAGCGTCTGGGCGACCGCGTCGGGAGAGCCATCGAAGTCCTCGGGTCGCCAGAAGCGGTCGCGCGAGGCGAAGACCCGCTTGCGTATCTCCGGCGCCACCCTCGTCGTGCTCACGGTCGACATGCTACAAGTGATGTCGGTAAGACGCTACGCGAAACTGACAAACGCTGGTAGTGCCTTCTCTGCGTCCAGTCGCTCGGATTACCGGCAGCCACCACGTCCTGCGTCACCCCGACGGTCGCGGCACGACAGTCCCGGTACATCACGGCCTGATGTCGCGAAGGGCACTTTGCGCAGCATCCTCGCTGACACGCAGTTGACGATCGAGGAGTTACGCCAGCTCTTGTAACTGACGCCAATGGGAATACCCGCCGTGCGTCCGCGGCGATCTTCTCTACGACGCGCGTCCGGGCCGCCGATGGTCGTCGATGAACTTCTGAAGGTCGGCTCGGTCAAAGCGGAGCTTGCCGCCGATCTTCACGACCGACAGCTTGTCCTCGGTCACGAGCCGACGCATGTGGCGGATCGAGGTGCAGAGGAACACGGCGGCCTCGGTGATGTCCAACAGCTCGGGAAATGGCAACTGCTCGACAGTCTTCATGATGTCCTTTCTCTCCTGCGTCTTGGCTGACAGCGGCGAGGGTCGTGCTCGATTTCGTCAGCTCGTGTTGTCTTCGGTCGGAACCTGCGGATGGCGGTAACGACGACAGTTGGACGCCGGACGGCGCCCGCTTCGTGACGGCGCCGCTCGGTTCATACGGTGCGCCGCTCCACTTACACGCAGCTCCCAGATCGCTCACGGAACCGCTCACACCGATCGCCATCACTGACCAATCACCGGGCGTCTCGGCGCTATCCGAGAATTTTCCCGGAAACCTTGTCCGGCCCGGCGCACGAGCGGGAACCACCGGACCCCGGCGGGCTTCGCCACATCCTCCTCTCCAAGGGAGTAATGGCCGTACGAACGGGCGGTGCCTGACGTTGCAGGTTCGCGACGGCATTCATTGGGCTCTTTCGGGCAGCGTCCACGACCCGAAGTATGAAGAGGGCCACTCACAGAGACACTCACAGGAACACTCACAGAAACACTCGCAGCGACAGGTTTCCGGAGAGTTGTTCGGCGGCGACTTCACAGCCGAACTCACAGGAAACCTCACAGGAAACCTCACAGGCGCAGGTCAGAGGCCACTTCTTGTGGTTCGCGAAATTCGCCCGCCTTACCCGCACCATGGGCTACAGCGGCAGTGATGTACCACGAAGGGATTCCGGGCTGGCGTCCAGGTTTCTCCGTGACCGCTGCCGGCTCGGGGAGTATGAATCGGTCGTCCCGGTCGGCTCGACATCGATTTCCCGGACTTCCCGAACGTCATCGAGCCTGCCGAGCGTCAGAACGCGCTCGTTATGTGGGAGGCATGGTGGGGGGACGCACTGGCCCACCGACTCGGTGCCGACGCGTCGCCAGAACGCGACGCGCGAGCGCGACTCAGGCGCGTCGCGACCCGCGACGGGTCGCAGTCCACGAGCCGGCTGACGGCGCGCCGCGCCGGGCGCTTGCCCGGTCCTTCGACGCGTTCCAGACGTGGTGGAGCTCCGCCGGAGACCGCCCGCGTCACGAGCCCGGTTCGCCTCCTCGGTTTCCGGGAGTCCGCAGAAGGCTGATCGGCCTCCATCTCGGACGGTCAGTGCTCCACGACGTCGTGAACGACCTCGAGCGCGAACGCGACCAGCGCCTCGGGTTCTCTCTTCGCATGGAACCCTCGCCATCGACACGTTGCAGCACTGTCCGGTCGTTGGGGTACGCGCTCATCGCCGGCTCGCTCATGGCCGACGATGGGCGCTATCGAGTCTGGCTCCGGAAGCTCCTCGCCTAAGCGCCCCTCGCGCACGTCGCCCCTCAGCGCTTCCGTCACTTCACAGCGTCACCTGCACACTTACCATTCTTGACCGCCCTTTACCATTTCCTTTGGAGCCATTTACAAGGCTTTTCTCGCCTGTCATAACTGTTCCTCGTGACTCCAGCGCCAGACACCGCTGCATCCCCGATGCGGGGAGTTGCCGGAGTGCCGCGGCGATGATGAGCCTCACGCCGATGGTGCCCTTGGCCTGGCGCTACTACGCCGAGGAGATCGTGCGGGGCCGCGAGGATTACTTCGCGAAGGGAGCGGAACGTCCCGGCCGCTTCCTCGGCCGCGGCGCCGAGGCCCTCGGGATCGCCGAACACGAGGCGCACGTGCGCGAGCTCGAGTGGCTCTTCGGCCACGGAGCGGACCCGCGCACGGGTGGCCCACTCGGGCGCGGCTTCGATCCCGACAACGAGCGTGCCGTCGCCGGATTCGCGCTCACGTTCTCACCACCGAAGAGCGTCTCTGCGCTGTGGGCGGTCGGCGACCAACCGACCGCCGACCAAGTCCTTGCGGCGCACGACGCCGCAGTCGCCGCGTCGCTCGCGTTCTTGGAGGAGCACGCGGCCTTCACCCGCCGCGGCCACAACGGTGTCCTCCAAGTCGACACCGAGGGGCTCATCGCAGCCGGATTCGTCCACCGGACCTCGCGTGCCGCTGACCCACAGCTCCACACTCACGTCCTCGTCGCGAACAAGGTCCGAGCCGAGGACGGCGCCTGGCTCGCCCTCGATGGACGGGAGCTGTTCGCGACACAGAAGGCGACCGGGATGCTCTACAAGGCGGCGCTTCGCGCGGAGCTGACCGAGCGGCTGGGGGTCGAATGGACCGCTGTCGACGACAACGGCGCGGCGGAGATAGCCGGTGTGCCCCGCGCGCTCCTTGAGCACTGGTCGGCGCGGCGGCACGAGCTGAAGACGCTGGGCGACGAGCTGATCGTGAACCGCGCCGCGGAGCTCGGACGGTCGCTCTCGCCGAACGAGCGCGCCGGGTGCTTCCAGATCGCCGCCTACCGGACCCGTACCCCGAAGATCGACGCCGAGACGCCGACCGAGGAGCTGCGGGCGCGCTGGCGGAGCGAGGCCGAGGCGTGGGGACACGCGCCGGAGCGCTGGCTCCCCGAAGTGACCGGGCGGCGCCCGCCCGCACCCGAACGCCGCATCGAGGAGGCCGCGGCGGAGGTCATCGCCCGCCTTGAGGAGCGCACCGCGACGTGGACGCGTGCCGGGGTCGTGGAGGAGGTGGCGCGCGTCGTCACCGGAGTGGACGCGGAGTTGCTCCGGGTCGCCGCAGAACGGCTCACGGACTACGTGCTCGCCGACGCGGCCGTGCTCGGCCTCGCCTCACCGCTCCCCGTCGAGGTCCCGGCGACGCTTCGCCGGCGGGACGGCATGGCACAGCACGAGCGCCACGGCGCATCGCGCTTCACGACGCGTGCGACGCTCCGGCGGGAGGCCGCGGTGCTCGAGCTCGTCGCGCGCGGCCGGGACGCGAAGGCGGCGATGGTGCCGGAGGCGATTGCCGCACGCGTGCTCGACCGCTCGAGCCTCGGCGAGGATCAGCGCGAGGCGGTGCGCGGGCTCGTCTCCGGTGGCGAGCGCGTCGCGCTCCTCGTCGGGCCCGCAGGAACCGGCAAGTCCCGCGCGCTCGACGCGGCGCGCGAAGCATGGATCGCGGCCGGCTTCGATCCGATCGGGCTCGCGCCCTCGGCGATGGCGGCGTCGGTACTGCGTGACGAGGCGGGGCTGCGCTCCGACACGCTCGCGAAGTTCCTCTTCGACACCGACCGTGGACGCTCGACGTTCCTCCTCGACCACCGCAGCGTGGTCGTCCTCGACGAGGCCGGCATGGCGCGCACCGACGACCTCGCGAAGCTGCTCCATCTCGTGGAGGAGCGCAAAGCGAAGGTGGTCCTCGTCGGCGACCCGCACCAGCTCGGCGCGGTCGGGCCGGGCGGCATCTTCCGCACGGTCGTCGGCGACCACGGCGCGCAAGAGCTCGAAACCGTCCGTCGCTTCCGCCACGCCTGGGAGGCTGCGGCGTCGCTCCACCTCCGAGAAGGGAACCCGTCGATCCTCCCGGCCTACCTTCGTCACGGCCGGCTCGAGGGCGGCAGCCGAGCCGAGATGGTCGATCGCGCCTTCGCGGCGTGGAAGGACGCGCACGGCGCCGGCCAGTCGCTCCTCCTTATGGCGGGGGACAACGCGACGACAGAGGAGTTGTCGCGCCGTTGTCGCGCCGAGCTCGTTGCCCGCGGTCACGTCGGAGCCGAGAGCGTGCGGATCGCGACCGGCCACGTCAGCTACGGCGACGAGGTCGTGACGCTCGAGAACGACCGGCGGATCAAGACGTCGCGCGGCGAGTTCGTCCACAACGGCGCGCGCTGGAGCGTGACGGGCACGGTTCCCGACGGGTCGATCCACGTCGCCTCGCTCGAAACGGGCGAGCGGGCGGTGCTCCCTTCCGACTACGTGCGCGAGCATGTCGCGCTCGGCTACGCGCTCACGATCCACAAGGCGCAGGGCAAGACCGCCGAGAGCGCGATCGTCCTTGTCGACGAGAAGATGAGTGCCGCGCAGCTTTACGTCGGCATGAGCCGCGGGCGCGACGAGAACCGCGCCTTCGTCATCTGTTGCGACGACGACCCCGACGCCCATGTCCGCCGCCCCGCCTCGGACGCGCTCGAGGTGCTCGCGAAGGTCCTCCGCCACGACGAGGTGGACCGATCGGCACACGATGTCATCCGCCGGAACTTCGCTCGGTTCGACGACCCGAGTTTGCTGGCCGATCTCCACGACGCGGCGAGATGGCGCGTCGACCACGAGGCAGGGCCAGACCGGAGTGCCGAGATCGCGGCCCTTGCGCCGCGCGCGAACGTCGAGGCCGAGCGTGCGGCGCTCAGAGACGCGCAGCTGGCGGCCATTCGGGCCGAGAACGCGACACGGCTCGCCCAGTCGCGTATGTCCGAGAGCGAACGCGAGCCGCTGCGGGCATACCTGCCCGGTCGCCTCGGCCAGGAGACACGGCGAGCCTCCGAGAACGAGCAGCACAACGCACGATGGGCACTCGAGGAGGCGCGTCGGCGCGAGCAACGAGCGCTTCGGGAGTGCGAAGCCGCCCGCGCTCGTCTCGCCAACGCCGAGCGGGCGACGCTCGATCTGGTGTCGCTCCGGCAAGCCCAGGTTGCTCGCGAGGCCTGGATCGCACAACATCCGGCCGAGGTCGCCTGGGAGCGTGACCTCCGCGCGCGCATCGAGGTCGTTGCGCGTCCCGGTCAGGACCGTGGCGACGACTACGAGTACAAAGTGGTGGCGCGCTCGCGTGGACCGCGACTGGGGATGCCTTCGGCCGAGCGATCGCTACGCCGGGCGCCACTCGACCCCGTGACCGAAGCGGTCCTGAAGCGACCGCGACCCGGACCGGCCTCACGGCCGGTGCGGAGTCCGCGACGAGAGGAAGCGGTGCGGGAGCGGTGAGACGCGCTAGCGCGGGTCGACAACTCGTCACCGTGGTTGCCTTTCCCGCCGTGGGAGGCGTCGATCCGTCGGAGATCGCTCGACGTGCCGGTCACTCGAGCGTCGCGTTACCTACGTCCACTACGAACACCTCTTCGCCGAGACCGATCGCGACGCTGCGGCCAAGCTCGACGCGATCCGCGCCGGCGGGCTCGATGGACGGGGGGCCCCTGATGCTCACTTCGGGGGCAACCGACAGGAACTGCCCTGTCTGCGAGTCGAAGTAGCGGCCTACTCCGTCCATGGATTTCGGGGCCGTCCGGCCCGGAGCCTGGACGTAACCGTTGTGGTTGTACGTCGAACGGTGTACAGTACGCCCATGGCCGTCAAGACCGAACGTCTCAATTTGCGTCTGACCCCTGGCCAGGATGCCATCCTGCGTCGTGCGGCGGAGGCCCGCGGCGAGTCCACGAGCGATTACGTGCTGCGCCACGCAGTCGAGGCGGCCGAAATGGACCTTGCCGATCGACGGGTGTTCATCGTCGACGACGCTGCTTGGACCGAGCTTCAGACACTTGTTTCCGCTCCGCCAAGGTTGCCGCCACAAATGACCAAGCTTCTATCCAGCTCCTCGGTGCTCGAGCGGAGCTAGCCCGGTGGCCTACGCCGGGCCGCAGCTGCTCTCGAGCGAGCATGTCCTAACCGGGTTCGATTGCGGCGAGCCGGCGCTTAATGACTGGCTCGTCCGCCGTTCGCTGGGGAACCAGTCCGGTGGCACAAGCCGGACGTGGGTGGTCATAGAGGTCGAGACGCAACGCGTCGTAGGTTTCTATGCCTCGTCAACGGCGTCGATCCTTCGCTCATCCGCCCCGA